>OIYS01000513.1_pt1 | contig 26558 bp, 29 predicted proteins | sample 1588271 | NCBI WGS metagenome assembly OIYS01 (sample SAMN03283286) | human gut metagenome | biome: human-associated habitat; material: feces | host: Homo sapiens | place: Peru | collected 2012
TACTTCTTTCTTTGGCTGCAGCTTTACTATCTGTTATTATATCTAATACTATTGGTGTAGCTATTAGTGCGATGATTGCTAGTATTACTATAACAGCTAAAAGTTCTATTAGGGTAAATCCCTTACTATAGATTTCCTCCACTCCACAGGATTTATTTTTTCTCATTTTTTACCCTCTTTCTTATTTTTACTATATCAATTATACTAAAAAATGATTGAAATTTCAATCATTAATTTAGTTCATTTATTATACTATTTGAATCTATATAACCCCAAAGATCTCCTACATTAGTTTTACCATCTATAGTTGATTCTGATATCACATTTTTATAATTTAATGTAGTATCATAACCAATTTGAAAGCCACCTATTATTCCTCCAACTTTATCTTTACCTTTTACACTAGATTTAGAATAGATATTGCTAAAATTGTGATCTCCAGCTGATAAGTATCCAATTACTCCGCCAATGTCTTCTCCGCTTCCTTGAACCTCAGCATAAGATTTTATATTATCTAATATGTTTCCTCCATATGTTCCAGAATTTACTCCAATTACTCCACCAACATAATTAACTCCAAAAACTTTAGCAAACGATACACTATTTGTAAGAGTAGAAGCTTGCTGAAATTGCCCTGTTATTCCACCAACTCCAGAAACTTTATTTGATATAATACTAGCACGTGAAATTAAATTATTGGCTTTACTTTCTTTAATTATTCCTCCGACTATTCCTCCAGTTCCTGATAATCTTAACTCACCATTATTATAAATCTCAGAATTACTATAAGCATTATCTAATGAACTATACATAATCTCCCCTATTACACCTCCAATATATATATCGGAAGCTGTTATTTCACTACTATATGAATATAAATTTGATAAATTTGATCTTGTAGAGTATCCAATTACTATGCCACTTAATTTATTGGAATTAATAGTTGAATTTAATACTATTATATTATTTATTGTTGAATTTGCTATAGCCGCACAAAATACAGAAACTGAAGAAAATCCTACAACTTTTGAATTTATTATTATCAAGTTACGTGCGATACCACCATTTATTGCAGCGAATAATCCTAAATCTCGATTTTCTTCACTATCTTCTATAGATTTATTAATGCTTAAATTTTTAATCACATTATTGTTTCCTTCAAATGTTCCTCCAAACGAATTATAAGTATCATTGGTTTTTCCAGTTCCTATTGGTGTCCATTCTTTGTTATTTAAATCAAGTGATGCATCTAGTGATATTGTTTTACCTTCAAATGATTCACCACTATTTACTTGTTGGGCAACCCAAGCTAGTTCACTTGCCCTTGTTATATGATAAATACCATTACTATCTGCTGTTACTTCTTTTACTGTCTTTCCGTCCCATTTATCTATTTTATTTAGTGCTTTTCCTGTTGTTACTTTATCACTTTGAATTAATTTTATATCTTTTATTTGTCCTTGTTCTATTACTAGTATTCCAGATTCAAAGTTATAATTTTTTATATCTACTTTTATTTCTTTATCTTTATATTTTAAATTTCCTTTACTATCTATTATATATGTTCCATCTTCTAATCCATCATTCATGGCACTTGTAGCTATTGCATTCTCTGCTGCACTCTTATACATATTTACTGATTCTCTTATACTAGAATTTTTACTATCCTCTATTATATCTAATACTATTGGGGTTGCGATTAATGCGATGATTGCAAGTATTACTATGACTGCTAAAAGTTCTATTAATGTAAATCCTTTTCTTTTCATAATATTCCTACTTTCTTATTTTTAACTACATTCATTATACTAAAAAAGATTGATTTAATCAATCCTATAATTCAACGTTATGATATACATTTTGTACATCATCTACTTCATCTAACATTGTTAACAATTTATTAAAAATTTCTAAATCTTCACCTTGTAGTGTTATTCTTTCTTTTGGTAACATACTTATTTCATCTACTGTAAATTCTACATCAGGTTTTACATTTGATATAGAAGCCTTAATTTTAAATAAATCATTAGGATTACCAAAAATTAATATATTACCATCATTTTCTTCCATATCCACAAAATCTATTTCATTTTCTATTAAGGCATCCATAACTTCATCTTCAGATAATCCACTAAAACCCACAGTACAAAGATTATCATACATATAGGCAACACTACCCATGCCACCCATTTTAACATGACATTTATTTACTACAGCTCTTACATCACTTACACTTCTATTAGTATTGTCAGTTAGACACTCTACCATAAGAGTTGAACCATTTGGACCAAATACTTCATATGTTAATGTTTCATAATTTTCTCCAGCACCACTACTTACTTTATCTATAGCTCTTTTTATAACATCACTAGGTACTTGTTCTTTTTTTGCTTTTTCTATTAATCTTTTTAAACTTGGATTACCTTCTGGTGTAACCCCTCCATTTTTAGCTGCTTGATATATTTCTTTAGCATACATTCCATATAATTTACCTTTAGCTGCTCCGGTTTTAGCTTTAGCAGCTGCTATATTAGGAAATCTTCCCATAAAATCACTCCATTCTCTTATTAAAATTTATCAAAATCCATATTTTGTGCTTTTGTAAGTGCATCATGTGCAGCCATTTGTTCTGCTTCTTTTTTACTATGAGCACTTCCTCTACCATATACAACATCATCTATTTTTACCTCTACAGTAAAAATTTTATCATGAGCTGGTCCTTGTTCATCTATTATAACATATTCTAAACTTTTTTTATCAGTTTGTACTAATTCTTGTAATACTGATTTATAATCATCAAAGAAATCTATACTCTTATCTTCTATTAACGGAATAATATTTTTATAAATAAATTTTTTAACTTCATCAAAACCTAAATCTAAGTACATAGCGCCTATAAAAGATTCAAATATATCAGCAACTATTGCCTTTCTATATTTTCCTCCTCGTTCTTCTTCACCATGTCCTAATTTTAAATAATCATTTAACCCTAATCTAGTTGAATATTCAAAATTGGCATTCTCACATACATAATGACTTCTGTATTTCGTCATCTTACCTTCTTCATACTCAGTATTTTTATATAAATAATCGCTTATTATAAGTTCAAGAACTGCATCTCCTAAGTACTCTAATCTCTCATAACTTACACAATTATTTTCATTCGCATAACTTGTATGTGTTAAAGCTCTTTCATATAATTTAACATTTTTATAAGGTATATTTAATTTTTCTAGTAGTTCCATGTATATCACCTATAACATTATATCAAAAATTTTAAAAAATATAAATTCTTATTTTACTTTTTATCTCTTTTTTAGTATAATTATAATGGTGTTAAAATGAAATACATACTAATTGGCTGTATAAGAGTGTATCAAATGTTACCATTTAGTTGTCATAATAATTGTAAATTCATTCCTACTTGTTCTAATTATGGTATTGAAGCAATTAAAACTTATGGTAGTATAAAAGGCTCTTGGCTAACAATAAAAAGAATAATAAGGTGTAACCCTCTATCAAAAGGTGGTTATGATCCCGTAATTAAGGAGGAAAAATATGAAAAAAATTAAAATTTTAATATGTGCTTTTGTGATACTATGTACTTTTGGGTGTTTTAGAAATGATTCTATGGAGAATGTAAAGATTGCAACTTCTGTATATCCTATACAATATGTAGTTGATGTTTTATATGGGGAACATAGTGAAATTAACAGTATTTATCCAAATGATTCAGATATTGAAAACTTTAAAGTTACAAATGTTTTGTTGAACCAATATAATGATAGTGATTTGTTTATTTTTAATGGTTTATCCGAAGAAAAGAATTATGTTAAAACTATGCTTAAAAATAATGAAAATTTAAAAATAATAGATGTTACTTCAAATATGCAGTATGATTATGAAAGTGAAGAATTATGGTTAGATCCAAATAATTTACTTACAATAGCAAATAACATTAAAAAGGGATTTGAGGAATACATAAAAAGTACTTATTTAATTAATGAAATTAATGAAAACTATGACAACTTAAAAATGGAATTAACTAATCTAGATGGAAAATATTATTCAGCATTTAAATCTTCAAATGTAACAAGTATTATAGTTAGTGATGACTCATTAAGATTTTTAGAAAAATATGGTATTAAAGTTATATCTATTGATCCTAAATCTGCAACTGATAAAGATTTAGTAAGTGCTAAAGAATTAGTTAATAGTGGTATGTGTCACTATATATTTACTAAATATGGAAATAATAATACTGAAGAAATTCAAAATTTTGTAAAAGAAGCTGGTGTAGAAAAATTAGATATTTATACATTCACTAATCTATCTAATTTAAATGTAGAAAAAAATGATTATTTAACTTTAATGAATCAAAATCTAGAAAATCTTAAATTAGAATTATATAAATAAAAAGTTTCAAGTATGACTATATCGATAATTAATCGATGTAGTTTTTTATTTATCTATATCCAGTTGTTACGTTCTAATATCCTCGATATATTAATTTTAACCTATAAAAAAGTCTACACTTTTTTTGTGTAGACTTTTTCAAATCTCTTATTGTGTGCTCTTTTAAAATTTACCTGAAGCTCCTCCTCCACCAAAGGAACCTCCACCACCAGAAAATCCTCCACTAGAGAATCCTCCACCACTTGAGTGACCACTATATCCACCATGTGAACGTCCACTATATCCACTACCTGAACCATCTAGATTTGTTGCCATTACTACTATAAACGCAAAAGGATTAAACATAAATAAGCAAGCTAGATTTGCTAGATTGTATTGTAAAAGTATACCAAACAAAGTAAAACAAATTATAAAATATAAAATTGATGTTAATACTTTTAATATTTTTTTCTTACCTATAATTATTCTACATGTAATTCCTAATGTAATTCCAATAATAACTCCTAGGAATGAAATAGCAAAAAATGCATCTGTTTCTACTGTATTTTCATTTCCAATAGGTTTATCATAATCTAAACTTAAATTATTTGCTTCAACTATTTCTCCATATATAGCATCATAACCATTTTTGATTCCTTCATTCCAATTATTATTTTTTAAATATGGAATCATATATGTATCTCTTATTCTACCCGCTTTACCATCATTAATTATTCCTTCAAGGCCATATCCAACCTCTATTCTAAGTTCCCTATCTTCATAAGATATCAAAATAAGAATACCATTATTTTTTTCTTTATCACCAATACCTGCAGCACGTGCATATCTTAGAGAATAATCTTCAATACTCATGCCTTCTAGATTATTTACTGTCGTAACAACTATTTGTGTTCCATCTATAGAATGAAGCGCTACACTTTTATCCATTATATATGTTTTTGTTTCTTCACTTAATATATTAGCATAATCATTTACATAAAAATCACTTGTTGGTTTTACTATAGCTTTTACTTTTGTTGTAAAAGTTAAAAATAAAAGAATAAGGATTAAAAACTTAATCCTATTCGAAATCAACTTCTGGAACATCTTTTGAACTTTCCTTTGCTTCAAAGTATTCTTTTTCATCAAAACCAAACATACTTGCTAATATATTTTTTGGAAAACTTTTAATTGTTTTATTATAATCTTTAACAGCATCATTATAATCTCTACGAGCTACTGCTATTCTATTTTCTGTACCAGCTAACTCATCTTGTAAACTAATAAAATTAGTATTAGCTTTTAAATCTGGATAATTTTCTACAATTATAGCTAAAGCATTTATAGCATTAGTAAGTTCTTCATTTGCATTTGCTTTATCTTCTACACTTTTAGCATTCAATAAATTTTCTCTTGCTTTTGTAACTTTATCTATTACTTTATCCTCATGACTTACATAACCTTTTACTGTATTAACTAAATTAGGAATTAAATCAGCTCTTCTTTCTAATTGTACAGAAATATCTGCAAGTTTATTATCAACCTCTTCTTGTTTATTAACTAAACTATTATAAGTACCACCAAATAACATTACTATAACAACTAATATTGCTACTACTATAATACCTACCTTTAAACCTTTATTCATATTATCACCTTCCATCTTAATTCTAACATAGTATTCTTTTGTTTACAATATAAAAATATAATTAATTTTATACTTTACATATTTTATAATATTACCCCAAATATAATAGACAACATACTGGCTATTATTCCTATTAAACAAAATATTTTAACTATTTCTCTTTCATTATATCCTTTTTTTTCAAAACTATGATGTATAGGTGTCATTAAAAATAATCTTTTGTGAGTAAATTTATAATATACTCTTTGTATTATACAAGTAAGAGTTTCTATTACAAATACTATTCCTATTAGTATAAGCAATATCTCATGGCGAGTTAGAATTGCTATACTACCCATAGAAGCCCCAAGAGCAAGACTTCCTGTATCTCCCATAAATACTTTTGCTGGATTTAAATTAAATATTAAAAATCCTATTAATGAGCCTGCGAGCGCAAAACAAAAGAGTGCTACTTCTTCATAGCCTTCTAACCATCCTGTATTATATGTTATTATACCAAAAGTTATAAAAACTATTAATGACAAACTGCCAGCAAGTCCATCAAGACCATCTGTTAAATTAACTGCATTACTACTTGAAACAAGTACTAAAAGTATTACTATTCCATATAAAAAGCCTATATCAAGCTTAATTCCTAATGTATGTATCCAAAGAAGAGGTTCATTACCACTTACCATAAATAAATAGAAAAATATTATTGCTACTATAACCTGTAATATAAATTTTAAACTTTCACTAAGTCCTGCATTATTATTTCTCTTTATTATCAAAAAGTCATCTATAAAACCTATTAATGCATAAAATAAAAACGTTATAAGTACAATTAAAAGTGATGTGGTAATTTTTATTTTATTGAAAATAATCATAAATATCATAACCACTACTGTAGGTATTATAAATATTAAACCACCCATAGTAGGTGTTCCAACTTTACTTTTATGTCTTTCTTCTAAATACTCACTTAATCTTTGTCCTGCTTTTAATTTTTTTAATATTGGTATTAAAACTATACCAAACATTATAGATAAAATTAAACTAATCATCATAACAAGTACTGCTTTAGTAAGTATTATCATAATATCCCTCGATTAATTTTATTCTGTATATTTGAAAATAGGACAATAAAATAACTTATATATAAAAATGTATAAATTTTTACAATTTATACATTTCTTAAAAAATTATTTACATGAAAAAATTCCGTCTGCTGTTACTCCTGTTTTTATTTCTTCGTATGTTTTTGATCTAAAATCTTCCACACTATATTTTTCCATTGTTTCTTTTGTGATTTTTTCATAATCAATTTCAATAATTACACTGAAAGTATAGTTTTTATCATCTGATTTAACTGTTCTTTTAAATCCAACTTCTTCTACTGGTTTATTTTGTTCAGTAAATTGAGTTTTAAAAGAATCCCAAACAGAAGATAAATTATCTATAGTAATATCTTTGAATGTAGCCTCTATTTTAGCTTTAGATAGTTTATCATTCTTAAAAGTGTATTCAACATTACCAGCTGCATTCATATTATTTCCTGGATTTACCCCAGAGCAAGTTAATACTTTAGTATTACTATTTCCACATCCTGAAACAACAAACACTACAAATAAAGCAATTACTAAAAAACTAATTTTTTTCATAACATAACACTCCTTCCAAATACATTTTAACATATTTAAATATTTTTAATATATTTTTTCTAATACTTATAAAGTATATGTGAAAAAAGTGTAAACTATATAGTAAAAAAGAGATATTTATCTCCAATTTATTTATTTAAAGCCACATCACTTATAGCTTCTTTTATTACTCTTATTGAATTTTTTAATTTTTTTGTTTCCTTCTTATTAAGAGGTACAAAAATTTTTTCTTTTACTCCTTTTATTCCTACTATTGCTGGAGTTGATATATATATTTTATTTTCTTCATCATAAGCTGAAACAGATAAAATAACATTCTCATCACCTAGTATAGCATTTGTTATTCTAACTAAACACATACCAATTCCATAATATGTAGCACCTTTTCTATTTATTATCTCATATGCTGATGTTCTAACGTTTTCTTCTATTTCACATTTTATTTTCCCATCTAGATAAGTATCTATTCCTTTAAGAGCTATACTAGCATTACTCCATGGAACAAATTCTGAATCGCCATGTTCACCTATTACGTAAGCCTCTATATCTTTTGGACTTATACCTACTTTATCACTTATCATATATCTTAACCTAGCAGTATCTAATGTAGTACCTGTACCAAGAACTTTATTATGTGGTAACCCTGAATATTTATAAGTTAAATATGTCATAACATCTAGTGGATTGGTTGCTACCAAAAAAATACCATCAAAACCACTTTTCATAACACTTTCTACTATACTTTTAAATATTGTACTATTTTTATGAATTAAATCCATTCTAGTTTCACCAACATTTTGATTTGCACCTGCAGCTATAACAACTATTTTAGCATCCTTACAATCTTTATATGTACCAAATGTTATTTCTACCTTAGAAGGACTATAGGCAAGACAATGATTTAAATCCATAACCTCGCCTTCTACTTTTTTTGTGTTAATATCAATAAGTACTATTTCATTTACATAAGTTCTTTGATTAAGTAATGCATAAGCATAACTCATACCTACATTACCACACCCAACTATCACAACTTTATTCTTCATAACATCACCATATTAATTATACATTATTATTTAAAATTTTACTAGATATAATTACATATCTATCAAAACCTTGTAAATCTTTTTTTATAGTAGTATTACAATCTAAGTATTTATGAGCAAGTTCTTCTATTCTTTTGCCTTGATTATAACCCATTTCAAAAAATATATAAAAGTTCTTCTTTAAATACTTTTTACAATTTTTAAGTATTATATCATAAAAGTACAAACCATCTAAATCAGCATATAAAGCATTATTTGGTTCATTATTTTTAACTATGTCCATAACCTCTTCATCATATGGTATGTATGGTGGATTACTTATTATACAATCATACTTTTTATTTAAAGGTTCTAACATATCACCTAAAATAAAATTAATATCAACATCATTTAAGAAAGCATTTTCACGTGCTAAAGAAAGTGCCTTTGATGATATATCAACTGCATCTATATTTAAATTAGGTATTTTTTTCTTTAAAGTAACAGCTATACAACCACTACCTGTTCCAAGATCAACAATATCCATTCCCTGTTTTAAATGAGAAAGTGCTATTTCACATAATCCTTCTGTTTCAAATCTAGGTATAAGCGCTCTTTTATCTACTTTAAATATGTTACCATAAAAATCTACATTCCCTACTATATATTGAACTGGTTCACCATCTTCTAATCTTTTAATCGCATCCTCTATATTACCTTCATAATATTTCTTTAAATATTCTATATCACTCATAACATCACCTAACTATTATAGAAAAAGAGATTATTCACCTCTTAATTTTCTTGCTTGATCTTCAGTTATTAAAGCATTAATTATATCATCAAGTTCTCCATTCATAACACGTTCTAATTGCATAGTTGAAAATCCAATTCTATGATCAGTAACCCTATTTTGTGGATAATTATAAGTACGGATTTTTTCTGATCTATCACCAGTACCTATTTTATTTCTTCTCTCACTTCCAAGTTCTTTTTCTTGACGCTCTAATTCCATTTGATATAATCTAGATTTTAATACTTCCATAGCTTCTGCTTTATTTTGAATTTGACTTCTTTGATTTTGACAAGTTACAACAGTATTTGTTGGAAGATGTGTAATTCTAACTGCACTTGGTGTTGTATTTACTCCCTGTCCTCCATGTCCTGATGCACAATATGTATCTATTCTAAGATCACTATCTTTAATTTCAATATCTATATCATCCACTTCAGGCATAACAAGTACTGTAGCAGTTGATGTTTGAATTCTTCCTTGAGATTCAGTTTGAGGAACTCTTTGTACCCTATGTGAACCACTTTCATACTTCAATTTAGAGTATACATTATCCCCTTTAACTTTAAATTCAACTTGAGAGTATCCTCCAGCTTCCCCTAATTCAGCTGATAATTCTTCTACTTTCCAACCTTCTTTAGCAGCATAATAAGTATACATTCTATAAAGATCTCCAGCAAAAATATTTGCTTCATCTCCACCTGCTGCACCTCTTATCTCTACAATAACATCTTTACCATCATTAGGATCTTTAGGTAATAGCATTATCTCAAAATCTGCCTCCATTTGTTTTCTTTTTTCTTCATTTGATGCGTATTCATCACGAGCAAACTCAACCATTTCTGGATCCTTCATCATTTCTTTTGCTGCTTCTATATTACTAATTACTTTTTTATATTCTTGATAAGCTTCATAATTTTCACGAAGTGAAGCTTGTTCTTTACTAAGCTCTGTAGTTTTTTTTATATCACTTAAAACTTCAGGATTACTTAATAATTCTACTAACTCGTTATATCTTTTCTCAATATTTTGTAATCTTTCTATCATGGTATACACCCTTTCAAAACATATAAATTATACTATAATTATATTTTATTTACAAGTATTTAGAAAAAAAAGAGCTAAATTAGTTCTTTTTATTGTATACTCTTTTGATCACTCTTTAATAATAGTATTCCATATATAACTATTATAGGCGCTATACATACACCTAAGAATTGAACAATCGTATTATCTATTCTTAATAATATTTCACATATAGCTATTAACGCTAACATAATTAAGAAATATTTTTTTTGCTTACCTTTAAGCTTTTTCATAAGTTTAACCATAAACAATATGTTTATGATACTACCCACCTTTCATATTTATGCCTTTTTTGGAAAGACAGGTAGTATTATAACATACATTTAAAAAAATGTAAAATTAACTAATTTTTCATAATTAATAGTGCTTTATTATTAATTTATACCTTTTACATAGTCACAATTACTACATTTGATATCTTTTTTCTTTTCTACTAACATACTTCCACATTCTGGACATTTCTCCCCTATAGGTTTATCCCAATAAGCTTCTTTACATTTAGGATAATTATTACAACCATAGAAGACTTTACCTCTTTTACTTTTTTTCTCTACTATCCTGCCATCACATTTTGGACAATCACAAATTTCAGTAACTTTTCTTTCTTCTTGTTTTATATATTTACATTTAGGATAATTACTACAAGCTGTAAATTCTCCATATTTTCCTTTTCTAATTACAAGTGGGCTTCCACATTCTGGACAATCTTCACCCGTTTTAAGAGCTTCCTTTTTAGGCATTGCTTCAAATGCATTTTTAACACTAGGTTCAAATTCACTATAAAAGTCTTTTAATACTTTTATATAATCCATATCACCTTCAGCAATTTTATCCAAGTCTGTTTCCATATTAGCCGTATATTCTACATTTATTAAATGACTAAAGAATTCTTGTAATTTATCTGTTATTTCAAAACCTATATCTGTTGGAATGAATTTTTTCTCAACTATATTTGCATAACCACGCTTTTTTATAATGTCCATTGTAGTAGCATATGTACTAGGTCTACCTATTCCAAGCTCTTCCATTTCTTTTATTAATTTAGCTTCCGTATATCTTGATGGTGGACTTGTAAAATGTTGATCTTTATTAATTTCTTTTGATACTAATACATTTGATTTATAATTTTCTAATGGAGGTAAAACTGTATCTTTAGTATCTTCATAATCTTTATAAACTAATAAATATCCTTCAAAGTCTATTACTTGTCCAGTAGCCTTAAATTGATAATTATTATTATCTAATATAATAGTTGTATTAATAGTTGTTGCATTCTTCATTAAACTTGCAAGAGCTCTATAATATATAATTCTATATAATTTAAACTCATCATTTGTTAAATACTTCTTTACAGATTCTGGAGTTCTATTAATACTTGTTGGTCTTATACCTTCATGAGCATCTTGAACATTTTCTGTTTTTTTAGAAACTTTAACATTACCTATATATTCTTTACCATATTTTGCTTCAATATATTTATATGTAGATGTGATAAATTCATTAGATAAACGAATTGAATCTGTACGCATATAAGTAATTAATCCCACTACATCATCTTCAAGTTCTATACCTTCATAAAGTTTTTGAGCAACTTGCATAGTCTTTTTAGCATTAAATCCTAGTTTATTTGATGCATCTTGTTGCATAGTACTTGTTGTATACGGTGGTTTTGATTGTTTTTGTTTAGTTTTTTTATCTACGCTCTCTATTTTAAAAGTATTGCTTAAAGCATCTATCACATCATTTGCTTCTATTTCATTTTTTATTTTAAAAGCTTTATGGTTGTATTGAAATAGTTCAGCACTAAATTCTGGAAATACTGCTTCTATAGTCCAATATTCTTCTGGAGTAAAAGCAGCAATTTCTCTTTCTCTATCTACAATTAATTTGAGTGCTACACTTTGTACTCTACCTGCTGATGAACCATCTGTTTTAGATTGAATTAATCTACTTAATCTAAAACCTATTATTCTATCTAATATTCTTCTAGTTTCTTGACTATTAACTAAATTCTTATCTATTTTTCTAGAGGATTTAAATGCATCTTGTACTGCATTTTTAGTTATTTCATTAAAAACTACTCTATCATAATCTTCATCTTTTAATCCTAAAACATTTTGTAAATGCCAACTTATAGCCTCTCCTTCACGGTCTGGGTCGGTTGCTAAAAAAACATGATCTGCTTTTTTTGTTTCCTTTTTTAACTCATCTATAACTGATTTTTTACCTTTCATAGTTACATAATCAGGTTTAAAATCATTTTCTACGTCTACTCCAAGACCATATTTTCCATGTGTAGAAAGATCTCTTACATGTCCTTTACTAGACATAACTTTATATCCACTTCCTAAATATTTCTCTATTGGTTTAGTTTTACTTGGGGATTCCACAATAACTAAATTCTTAGGCATAATCCATCTCCTTTGTCTATTAATAATTTATACACTATAAAATTATTTTTGTCAACTACATATTTTTATTATAAATTTATAAAATCAATAAAATAAACCTATCATTTATTTTAAAATTTAATAATATTAATAACAGTAATTATTATTTTGATTATTTTTTATACTAAATTAAAAAACTAATAAAATTTACTTATTAGTTAACTTATTTATTATATCTTTAGAAACTTTATTACCTTCAAATGCTCTTAAAACTTCTATTGGTAAAGCAAATATAATTGTATTAGATTGATCTGAAGATATATCATTTATTGTTGATAATGTTCTTAGATGAAGTGCTCCTGGAGCGCTTGATAACATAGAAGCAGCCTCTGCTAAATTTTTAGAAGCCTCAAGTTCTCCTGCTGCTTTTGTTATTACAGCTTGTTTTTCTCTTTCTGCTTCTGCTACTCTAGCTATTACTCTTTTCATTTCTCCTGGTAGAGCAACATCTTTAAGTTCAACATTTTGAACCTTTATTCCCCAGCCATCAGTTGCTTCATCTACTATTTTACAAATATTAACAGATATTTGTTCCCTATCAGTTAAAAGTTCATCAAGTGTTACTGAACCTGCAATATTTCTCATAGTTGTTTGTGCTAATTGACTAACTGCATAATGAAAATTTTCTACAGCAAGCAGTGCTTTAGCAGCATCAAATATATTATAATATATAACTGCATTTATTTTTACAGATACATTATCTTTAGTTATAACTTCTTGTTCTGGTACATCTATAACTTTAGTTCTTATATCTATTTTTTTATAAAATTGAAATATTGGTAAAACTAATCTCCAACCAGGTTCCATAATTTTATCGAATTTACCACATGTAAATTTAATTCCTCGTTCATATTCGCTTATTTGTTTAATTGAACTAAGCAAAATAATAATTACTATTGAAACTATAAAAACTATAACCATATTACATACTCCTTCCATGTTTAATTTTAACATGCATTTAAAGTTTAAACAATATTTTTTTAAAGTTTTATTGTTTTATTACACTTATTACCAAAAGCATCTATCAATTTATCATTTTTATATATTTTTACAATCTCACAGTTATTAGAACATCCCATACATTCAAAACCTTTAGTCTCAAATTTAATATTATTTATATTTAAATCAAACTCTTTATCACTTTTATTTTTAGAAGATAGTATTGCTATACCTATAGCCCCCATCAAATGACTATTTTGATCTACTATAACATTAGTATTCAAAATCTCATTAAAATATTTAACTACTCCTTTATTTTTACTTACTCCTCCCTGAAACACAATAGGTTCTTTTATTTTTTTACCTTTACCTACATTATTTAAATAATTAAGTACAATACTTTTACATAACCCTGCTGTTATATCTTCTTTAGAATAACCTAATTGAGCCTTATGTATTAAGTCTGATTCTGCAAATACAGTGCATCTTGCTGCAATTTTAACAGGATTTTTACTTTTAAGAGCAAGATCTCCAAAATCAGTTATATCGACTCCAATTCTTTTAGCTTGACTTGATAAAAAAGATCCAGTTCCTGCAGCACATAATGTATTCATAGCATAATCAGTAATAATACCATTATTAAGTAAAATTATTTTAGAATCCTGTCCACCTATTTCAAGTATTGTTTTACAATCAGGATAATAATTAAGTGTTCCATATGCATGAGCAATTATTTCATTTTTAACGACATTAGCACCTACCATAAGACCTATTAATTTTCTAGCACTACCAGTAGTACCTATACCAGATAATTTATAATTATCAGGAATACTTAAAGTATTTAATAATCTTTTTACTGCAATTATAGGATTGCCTTCTGTCCATATATAATTAGAAGACAATATATTATTATTAGAATCAATAATAACTCCTTTTGTAGAAATAGAACCTATATCTATACCTAAATAACATTTATTCATTATTTTTCCTCATTTCAATCATATCAATAAAAGCTTCTACCCGAGTTTCAAATCCAACATTAGATGTATTAGCATCCATACTTAAAAAAAGTACAGGCATATTATTTTCTTCACACAGTTTATTAATAACACTCATACTTCCAATCTCAGGAGTACAAAAACTAGATTTAATATGTATTATACCGTCATAATTATTATCAATTAACCACTTAGTATAATAAATATTATCCATCGCATCCGCACCCATTTTATATTTTACGTTATTTAATTCTTTTAAATACTTTTTTGTTTTCTTACCTTTTTTAAATAATAAATAAGTAACATTAGTAAATCTTTTTACTTCTACACCATTTTTAATTAACATATCTTCTATGTAGTTGTTTGCAAAAGGTTCCATCAAAGTATATAATTCACCTATTATACCTATTCTAATATTATTATTAGGTTTATTTAATTCTATATTATATATTTTATTTTTATATTTTTTGTAAGTTTTTTTTAATCCAATATAAGATTTTACACTAGAAAAATCTTCTAACATTTTTTTATATATTTTATCAAAAGTGCCACTATTCTTTTCATAAGCTTTATTTTCTCTTATATAATTATCTATAAAATCCATATAATAAACCATTTTTTTAGTTATAAATAAATAATATAAACTTTTTAATATTTTGAATTTAGGGTTAATTTGCCTCATAATTTTATATATTTTTTTTATATCTGTATGTCCTTTTGATACTAAATTATAGTATTCAAAATTATAACCTAAATCACTTAATATTTTTTCTTGTAATTCGAAGTAATAACCATACCTACAACCGCCACCCATTTGTATTAATGTGTCTGCCCCCATATCTAGACACTCTATATATGTACCTAAAGTGTATTTAAAAGGAGTACATAATGTATCTGGACTATATTTACTTCCTAGTTCTATTGTTTTATTAGTAATTAAAGGAGGTTTTAATATTTTTGAATTTGTTATTTTATTAAATAAATAATTTACTGGTACATAATAATTGCCCATAATTGGAAAAGCTATTACTCTATTCATAATTATCACCAATTAAATATATGATGCATTTTAAGTGTTATGAATACTTATTATATCTATAAAACTTTCTATCCTAGTTTCTATCCCACCACTTATACTATTATCATCTATTATTAAATTTAAATATTTTTTATTTAATTTTCTCATTACAAGTTCATTAACTAAACTATCTAACCCACAAGGAAAACTAGATAAAAATATAATTCCATCTACTCTATCTATACATTTATTTATACTACTAATATTATCCTTTGAATATTTCCAATATAAACTTTTAGTATAAGTTTTATCTTCATTATTTGAATAAAATAAATCACTATAAATTATCTCCACATTTAAGTCCTTTAACATATTTATAATTGGCATTCCAATTAATTCATCATACATATTATAAGGATGACCCAATAATAAAACTTTCTTTTTAGAACTCTTTAATTTTTTTAAATTATTTAATATTTTATTCTTTTTTATTTTTGAACTTTTAACACGTGCATACATATATGCATCTTTTATCTTTTTAGAATCTATATTTAATGTCTTACCAAATTCTAAAAAGCCTTTTAATTCAGTTTCTTTATTTCTTAAATTAATATTATAATTTAAAATTTTTATATCAAAAAGATTATTTACTATATCAAAGAGCGCTAAAAAGTTAGTACATGTTTGATTATCTAATCCATAATTATCTATTCTAGGTATTAAAATATAGTCACATTTATCTTTTAAATATGCAACATGTCCTATATAATTTTTAATAGATAAACACATTTCATCTGTAGAATATTTAATACCTAGATCCATAATTTGTTTATTTGTCTTTGGACTTACTACAACATCTATATTTAAATACTCAAAAAAATTAATCCATAAATCATTAAAATAATAATAAAATAAACTTCTTGGAATTCCTATTTTCATATTATCACCTATTAATTGTATGAAAATTAAAATCTAGTTAATACTAAATATGGAGGTTATTTATGAAAAAAGAGCAAAAAATAAAATGTGATGTATTTGATTGTAAACATTGTGATTGTGAGTCTTCTTGTTGTTCATTAAACGAAATAAAAGTATGTAATTGCAACAATGATAGAGATAAAGAATCTACAATGTGTGACAGTTACAAAAGTAAAAAATAATAAAGATATTAAGTATATCTTTTTTTTTACATACGTGATATAATATCTTATATAAAAGGTGATGTTATGTATGTTAAAGAATTAACAAATCAAGAATTTAATATGTTTACTGATAATTTTTTTATGTCATCTATATACCAAACAAGTGAATATGGATTTATTATGAATACACAAAATTATAATACTATATTCTTAGGTCTTATTGATGGTAATAAAATTTTAGCAGCCACATTAATTTTGATTGAAAAAAATCAAATGTTTAGATATGCATATGCGCCTAAAGGATTTTTAATTGATTATAATGATAAATTTTTAGTAGAAGAATTTACTAAACAAATAAAAGAGTATTTAAATAAGAAAAAAGTGATTGCTATTAAGATAAATCCAATGATTGTAAAAAGCTCATATGATTATGTAACAGGTATTACTCACATAAATCCTAATTTTGAAGAACAAATAGAATTTTTAAAATCATTAGGGTTCTATCACTTAGGTTTTAATAATTTATTTGAATCTTTTAAACCTAGGTTTGATGCTATTATTGATTTAAATAAGCCAATTACTACTCTCTTTGGAAATATGAATAAGAATTTTAAAAACAAAGTTAAAAGTGCTGATAAAAATGGTGTTATTATTGTAAAAGCAAATGATAATGAAATAGATTATTTATATAATGAGGTTAAAAATAAATATCCAAGAGATAAAAAATATTTTGAAGATGTATTATACTTTTTTAAAAAAAGAAATATGATAGATTACTATTATGCTAAACTAGATACTAATGCATACTTAATTAATGTTCAAAAAAGATATCAAAAACAAATGGATATATGCAATAAAATAAATAATAAATTATTTAAAAATGTTGGAAAAAGTAATAATAAATTAATTAATAATAAAATATATGAAGAAAATAAACTTAATGAAATAAAAAATGAATTAATATATGCTACTAAACTATTAAAAGAAGAACCTAGTGGTGTGGTAATTGCTACTATGTTAATTACTAAATATAGAGATGAAATATATATATTTATGGATGGTTATAATAAAGATTTTAAAAAGATAAATGCTAAACATCTTATGACTTGGAAACTTATTGAAAGATATTCAAAGGAAAAATATAAAAGATTTAATTTAGGTGGTATGACTAATCCTAATATTAAAAATGATAAATATAAAGGTTTAAATGAATTTAAACTAAGCTTTAATGCTAGATGTATAGAATATATTGGTGATTTAGAATTAATTACCAGTCCTGGATTATATGCTCTTTATAGGAATTCAAAACCAATTAGATATATACTAAAAAAAGACAAATAAGTCTTTTTATTTTTTGTGTTTTCTTTGCATTGCTAAAATAGGATCAGTTAAATGTCCAAATTCGTTATTAAAATGTTCTGCTAACATAGCATCCATTGAAGTTAAACCTTCATATCTTTTACTTTTTAATAATAATGAATCTGAAGTCATAATTCTTTTATTATCATATTCTCTATTCCTTTGTAAAATTAATTTAGATTCTTGCTCTGTAAATCCTAACATTTTATAAATATAACTAGATATTTTAAAATTACTCATATAGCCTCCTATGGCAACTATTATATATTATTTATTTTATTTGTCAAATCACAAAAAAAGTAAGATAAACTTACTTTTAATTATTTAATAATTTCTGAAATTGATCCAGAACCAACTGTTCTACCACCTTCACGGATTGAGAATTTAGTTCCATTTTCAATAGCGATTGGAGCTATTAATTCAACTGTCATTTCAACATTGTCTCCAGGCATAACCATTTCAACACCTTCTGGTAATTCAATAACACCGGTAACGTCTGTAGTTCTGAAATAGAATTGTGGACGATAGTTACTGAAGAATGGAGTATGTCTTCCACCTTCTTCTTTAGTTAAAACATAAACTTGTGCTTTAAACTTAGTATGAGGTGTAACACTTCCTGGTTTAGCTAATACTTGACCACGTTCAACATCTTCACGAGAAATACCACGTAATAATACACCAGCATTATCTCCACATTCAGCATAATCAAGTGATTTTCTAAACATTTCTATTCCTGTAACAACAGTTTTCTTAGTTTCTTTTAAACCAACGATCTCAACTTCGTCATTTAATCTTAATTGTCCACGTTCAACACGTCCAGTAACAACTGTTCCACGTCCAGTAATTGTGAAAACGTCTTCAATTGGCATTAAGAATGGTTTATCAGTATCTCTAGCTGGAGTTTCTATCCAGTTATCAACTGCATCCATAAGTTCAAGAATTTTTTCTTCATATTTAGGATCTCCTTCAAGAGCCTTTAAAGCTGAACCACGAATTATTGGAGTATTATCTCCATCATATCCATATTCGCTTAATAATTCACGAACTTCCATTTCAACTAAATCTAATAACTCTTCATCATCAACCATATCACATTTATTTAAGAATACAACCATACGAGGTACTCCTACTTGACGTGATAATAAGATATGTTCACGAGTTTGAGCCATAGGTCCATCTGTAGCAGCTATAACAAGAATAGCTCCATCCATTTGAGCAGCACCAGTAATCATGTTTTTAACATAGTCAGCATGTCCTGGGCAGTCAACGTGAGCATAATGACGTTTGTCAGTTTCATACTCAACGTGTGCAGTATTTATAGTAATACCACGTTCTCTTTCTTCAGGTGCTTTATCGATATCAGCATATCCTTCGAATTTAGCTAAACCTTTTTTAGATAGAACACTAGTAATAGCAGCTGTTAAAGTTGTTTTACCGTGATCTACGTGTCCAATTGTACCAATGTTAACATGTGGTTTTGAACGATCATATTTTGCTTTTGCCATATTTATTTCCTCCTTTATTTAAATACAATAATATTTTATATCAATTAGCAAAAAATATCAATACTTTTTTGAAATTTATTTATGAAGAAGTAAAGTACTTCTTCATAAATTACTAATTTCCATTTTTCTTAATTACTTCTTCAGCAATGTTTCTTGGAACCTCTTCATAGTGATCAAATTCCATAACGAAATTTCCACGACCTTGAGTATTACTACGAAGTGATGTAGCATATCCAAACATTTCTGAAAGTGGTACCATTGCATCTATTGCAAGTGCATTACCACGAGATTCTTGACCCATAGGACGTCCACGACGAGATGTAATATCTCCCATAACATTTCCTAAATACTCATCTGGTACAACAACTTGTACTTTCATGATTGGTTCAAGAAGAACTGCTTTACATTTATTTTTAGCATCTTTAAGAGCTAAAGAAGCAGCAACTTTAAATGCCATTTCTGATGAGTCTACCTCATGGTATGATCCATCAAATAATGTCGCTTTAACATCTATCATTGGGAATCCAGCAAGAACACCAGTTTTAAGTGCATCTTGTAATCCTTTATCAGTTACAGGTATATATTCACGAGGAACTACACCACCAACGATAGCATCAACGAATTCATATCCTTTTCCTGGATTTGGTTCGAATTTAATCTTAACATGTCCGTATTGTCCACGACCACCTGATTGTTTAATGTATTTACCTTCACATTCAGCAGCTTGTGTAATTGTTTCACGATAAGCAACTTGAGGTTGACCAATATTAGCCTCTACATTAAATTCTCTTTTCATACGGTCTACAATTATGTCAAGGTGTAACTCACCCATTCCAGCTATAATAGTTTGACCAGTTTCATGGTTTGTTGAAGCTCTAAATGTTGGATCTTCTTCAGATAATTTTTGAAGAGCTATAGCCATTTTATCTTGATCTGCTTTTGATTTTGGTTCAACTGCAAGTTCAATAACTGGTTCTGGGAATACCATAGATTCTAGAATACAAGGTTTCTTTTCATCACATAAAGTATCTCCAGTTGTTGTATTTTTAAGACCTACTGCTGCAGCTATATCACCAGTCCATACTTCAGTTATTTCTGTACGGTTATTAGCATGCATAAGTAATATACGTCCTATTCTTTCTTTTACATTCTTAGTAGCATTTAATACATAAGAACCACTTGTTAAATGTCCAGAATAAACTCTGAAGAAAGAAAGTCTTCCTACAAATGGATCTGTCATTATTTTGAATGCTAAAGCTGAGAATGGTTCAGAATCTTTTGGATGTCTTTCTATTTCATTACCATCTAAATCTACACCCTTAATAGATTCTACATCAATTGGGCTTGGTAAGTAATCAATTACTGCATCAAGCGCTAATTTAACACCAGTATTTCCTAATGCAGTACCACATAATACTGGGAAGAATTCAACAGCAAGTGTACCTTTACGAATTGCACGTTTAATTAAATCTACACTAACTTCTTCTCCTTCTAAGTATTTTTCCATTAATTCATCATCAAATTCAGCAACAGCTTCAATTAAATCATTACGTTTCTCTTCTACAACATCTACTAAATCCTCAGGAATATCAATTTCAGTTGGATTTTCATGTTGATCGTGATCATAATGATAAGCTTTTTTAGTAACTAAATCTATAATTCCATCAAATTCATTTTCTGCTCCAATTGGCCATTGTATAGGCTTAGCATTAACACCAAGTCTTGAATCTATAGTAGATAAACTATATTCAAAACTAGCACCCATTTTGTCCATTTTATTACAGAAAATCATTCTTGGAACCTTAAATTCAGTAGCCTGACGCCATACTGTTTCAGTTTGAGGTTCAACTCCTGCTTGTGCATCCAAAAGTGCAATTGCACCATCAAGTACACGAAGACTTCTTGATACTTCAACTGTAAAATCTACGTGCCCTGGAGTATCGATTATATTTAATCTATGCTTATTCCAGTAAGCAGTAGTGGCAGCTGAAGTTATTGTAATACCACGCTCTTGTTCTTGTGCCATCCAGTCCATTTGTGATTCACCATCATGAGTTTCACCAATTTTATGGATTTTACCAGTATGGAATAATACACGCTCAGTAAATGTTGTTTTACCAGCATCAATGTGAGCCATTATTCCTATGTTACGTGTATTTTCTAGACTATATTCACGAGCCATACTTTATTTCCTTTCTTATTACCATCTATAATGAGCGAATGCTTTATTAGCTTCTGCCATTCTGTGAGTTTCTTCACGTTTTTTAACTGCTGCACCAGTTCCATTAGATGCATCAATTATTTCATTAGCAAGATTTTCAGCCATAGAATGACCACCACGTAATCTTGCATAATTTATTAACCAACGAATTCCTAAAGCTTGTTTACGGTCAGCTTTAACTTCAATAGGCACTTGATAGTTAGCTCCACCTACACGACGAGATTTAACTTCTAATTGAGGCATTATATTCTCTAAAGCTTTATTTAAAACGTCCATTGGTTCTTGATTAGTTTTTTCTTTTACTATTTCCATAGCATCATAGAAAATTGTTTGAGCAATTCCTTTTTTACCATCATACATAATTGAATTTATGATTTTAGTAACTAATTTAGAATTATATATAGGATCTGCTAAAACGTCTCTTTTTACTGCACGTCTCTTACGCATATTCTTTTCCTCCTTATTTATTATTTAGTTTTTGGTTTTTTAGTTCCGTATTTACTACGTCCTTTACGACGTTTTTCAATACCAGCTGTATCAAGTGTTCCACGAACAATGTGATAACGAACACCGATTAAGTCTTTAACACGTCCACCACGTATTAAAACAACACTGTGCTCTTGTAAATTATGTCCTTCCCCAGGTATGTATGCTGTAACCTCCATATTATTTGAAAGTCTAACACGGGCATACTTTCTTAATGCTGAGTTTGGTTTCTTTGGTGTCATTGTTCCAACACGAGTACATACACCACGTTTTTGTGGAGCTGTTTTATTTGTTTGTACTTTATCTTTACTGTTATATCCAATATTTAAAACAGGTGATTTACTCTTTTTAGTCTTCTTAGATCTATTCTTTCTAACTAATTGATTTATTGTTGGCATAAATATCTCCTTTCTTTACACACTTCCAGGTGTTTCAAATTTATCCTAATTAAAGATTTGCAAAAGAGCAAATCTCAATTAAAACCTTAAATAATATATCATTTAATCATATTAAAGTCAACACTTTTATAATAAAATAATTAAATTTTTACACACTATTCAAAAAATATTCTTTGTATAGCAGGATCATTCATAAAATTAGAATAATAAACTAAAGAAACACAAAATGCTACTATAAGTATTAATACATACCAAAACATTGATCTTACTCCCCATTTAGCCATAACTACCTCCTAAAGTAACACTTTATCTTCTTCTATTTCTTTAAATTTATATAACTTTGCAGGTCTACCACACCTACTCTCAGTATATCTATCAAGTTCTTCTATAATACCTAATCTTATAAATTTTTTTCTAAAATTTCTACGATCATACTTAGTACTTAAAATATTTTCATACAATTTTTGAAGTTCCGGTAATACAAATTCACCAGGATATAATTTCTTAATAGTACTAAAAAGCACCAATTCCTGTTTTAATTGTTCTAACATTTTATCTGTATACTTATTTTTCAAATTATTTATTGATATAAATTTATAATCCTCATTACTTAATTTAAAATCATTTATATTAACTATATCTAAATATATTATTGAAACAACTAATTTATCTTTTTCTTTATTACAAAAGGTATAACATTGCTTTAAATTTATATTATTATTTATCTCATTTTTAATATAAGTACTATTAATATAATCTATGTCATTATCACAATCTATTATTATTAATTTATTATTTTTTGTTAACACATTAACGATACCATCTATAATAGTGATAATACCTATAACACTCTTTACTTCTATTTTCATATAAACCTCTTTGTGTTTTTAATACACCTTTATTTTAGTTCAAAAACAATACTTTGTCAAATCATTAAATATTCAATTAATCTATCAATTTTTTCTTCATTAAAAACTATATCATAAATAATATCTATTGTAGGTATACTAATTTTTTTGTTTTTAATCAATTTATATATACTCTTTAAAGTATATAACCCTTCTACTGTATTAGAACTTTTAAAATTCTCTAATTCTTTATTACTTACACCCTGTCCTATTAATTTACCATAACAATAATTTCTACTTTTTTCACTAGTACAAGTAAGTAAAATATCTCCAAAACCAGCAAAAGATAAAACAGTTTTTTTAGAACCACCCAAAGCATGTATTAAAGCTTTTATATCATGGAGTGATTCAGTTATTAATAAAGCCTGTGTTGATATGGGGTATCCCATACCATCCACCATACCAGATGCAAGTGCGATTATATTTTTAACAGAACCACATACTTCTATTCCAATTATATCATCAGTTGGATATAACTTAAAATGATCATTGCAAAATGCAGTTTCTATTATATTTATTGTTTTCTTATTTTTGGATGCTAAAGATAATCCTACAGGAACCTTCTTTATTAAATCAATCGCAAAACTAGGCCCAGATATAGCTCCAATATTTTTTGTTTGAATTTGTTTTTTTACCATATCATGTATAAATAAACAAGTTCCTTGTTCAATACCTTTACTTGCTATACAAATATGTTGATTTGGTTTAATATATTTTTTTAATCTTTTACATACATCAGTTATAAAAGCAGTTGGTATTGCTAGTACTATTAAAGTACTTAAATTAATTGCTTCTTCTAAATTAGTAGTTACATTAATATTTTTATTTAACTTAAAACCTTTTAATTTTGAACTAGTCTTAGTATTTATAAGTTCACTTTTCTCTTCTTCAAAACTAGTCCATAAAACAACTTCATTATTATTCTCAACTAATATTGATGATAAAGCAAGACCATATGCTCCTGTACCAAGTATTGTGACTTTCATAAATTCTCCTTTATTATTTATTTGGATCTACAATTATTTTTACTGCATCTGTAGTACCATTTGTAAGTTTTTCATAAGATGCTTGTACATCTTTTAATCCAACAACACTATCTAAGAATTTAAGAACATTTATTTGTTTATTAGATATTAAATCTATACAAGTTTTAAATTCTTCTTTAGTATATGCAATAGCTCCCTGAACTTTTAATTCATGCATAACTGCTATTACTGTTGGAATAGTAATAGGTTCTAAAGAAACTCCAACAAGAACTACTACTCCACCTGTCTTAGATGCCATAAATGCACTTGTAACTGCTCCTGAATTACCAGAACAATCTATAACTTTATCAAATCCACATATAGTTTTAGACATAACATTTTCTAAAAACTTAGGATCTAATGCATTTAAATATTCATCAGCTACACCAAGTGAAACTGCTTTCTTTCCACGAGATTCATTTGTCTCAGATATTGCTACATAACTTGCACCTTCCATTTTAGCAAACATAGCAGATACTAAACCAATAATACCTCCACCAATTACTAAAACCTTATCTCCCACCTTAATATCAGCAAGTCTTATAGCATGTAATCCAACAGCAGTAGGTTCAACCATAGCAGCTTCTTCATTACTGACATTGTCAGGTACCTTAATTACCATATCAGGTCTAATAGCCATTTGAGGCGCTAAAGCACCCGGATTAGTTAAAGAAAGTCCAGTAGCTCTAGTCCAAGTTTCTATGCAATATTGTGGATTACCAGATAAACAAGCATGACATTTACCACATGGAGATATTGGTAAAGCTGTAACTCTATCTCCTGCCTTTAAATCTATTCTATTTCCTGGATCTTTTACAACACCACAGTACTCATGACCTAAAACAAGTCCCTTAGGCTCACCAGATACCCAATAATGTATATCCGAACCACATATACCTGCAGTTTTAACATCTATTATAACATTTACTCCATCACTCTTTGGTTCTTCTATTTCTTTTATTTCAAATTCTCTTACTCCTTTAAGTGCAACACACTTCATAAAATTCCTCCTATCATATGTATAAATTATAACATTATTCTTTAATATTGTAAATCATTAGAAAAAAACTAATAAAATTAATTATTAGCCTTAACTATGTTTTTAATCGATACTAAATTCGGAAAGCCACAGCCACGCCATGGGTATTATTAGCAGTATTGCCGGTCCAAGCGCCATTGCTAATCACGCGGCAGAAAATGTCAGAATGACTGGAACTAGCGGAACGAAGCCACCAAATTGCTGAACTTCCATTATAGTTCTTAATTGCTCCTGAATAACTATCTGTCGTTACTCCATTTGTTTTATAATAATCTAATTGTCTTGTCTCTACTCCAACTGTATCATATGAACTTGGAGTTCCATATATTTCCTTGATTGATAATAAATATATTTTGTCTTCTGATGTGAAATTTGTCTCTCCACCAGATCCATGACTTGATACTACTTTTGTATTTATTATATTTTCTTTTAATCCTTCTGGTAATGCATTATATATATCATTATTTACATATGTTCTCATTT
>OIYS01000517.1_pt1 | contig 26482 bp, 26 predicted proteins | sample 1588271 | NCBI WGS metagenome assembly OIYS01 (sample SAMN03283286) | human gut metagenome | biome: human-associated habitat; material: feces | host: Homo sapiens | place: Peru | collected 2012
GTATAGATACAACGAGAATATATATAATCTCCACCGGCGCGGAACATAGAAGATTAATCGAAAAAATGAAGCTGATATTATAAAAAATGCCGCCGAAAATAACGACGACATAATCCGTATTATGTTGTATATTAAAAAGATAATTATATAAATTGTTCCATATATAGTTAGATTATATTATTTCATAACAAAAAATACAAGTCATTTGTGTCAGAAAAAACAATTATTTATTTAAATTTGACATTTTTTTGTAACATGAATAAGCCTTTTTTCTTTTTTGTAGAAGAAAGGCTTTGTTTGTCTGCCTTATTTTATGAATACGATGCGGATTTAATGTTTTAATATCGCAGTTTTACAACATAATACGGATTATGTTGTAAAAGGGAGGATTTTTTATGGCGCAGATTGCAGATGTTATAAAATACGAGGGTGATAATTCTACATTTGTATGGAAACACCCGCTTGAAGATTTTAACAGTCTTACACAGCTCATAGTCCATGAAAGTCAAGAAGCTGTTTTCTTCATGAACGGTCAGGCTCTCGACCTTTTTGGACCGGGAAGATACACGCTCGAAACGCAGAATATTCCGAAAATCGGAAAAGCGTTAAACCGCGCGACGGGGGATCAGACTCCGTTTCACTGTGAGGTTTATTTTATAAATAAGACCGAACAGATGTCGTTAAAATGGGGAACGGACAGCAAGGTTCAATACATTGAGCCGACATACGGATTCCCGATATCAATAGGCGCAAGCGGTGAAATGTCGTTGAAGGTTGACGACAGCAGAAAACTGCTTGTAAAAATCGTCGGTACAGAAAATTCGCTCGGTCAGCAGAAATTGATTTCACTGTTCCGCGCCTTCCTTATGACGAGGGTTAAAACGTACATAGCGCAGATTATTAAAGAAAAGAAAATTAATATATTCGAAATTGACGAGAAGCTGACGGAATTTTCACAGGATATTCACGAGCTTTTGATTCCCGATTTTATTGACTACGGATTAAATCTTGAGCGTTTTTTTGTTACGAATATCGTAAAACCCGACGGCGACAGGCAGTATGAAAAGTTTAAAGAACTGCATTTCAGACAGTACGCAGATATCGCAGAGGCAAAATTAAGACAGCAGACGGATTTAATTTACGCACAGACCGAGGCGCAGAAAGTCGTAATCGATTCGCAGGCACAGGCGACGAAGAGAGCGCAGGAGGGGTACACGTATCAGCAGGAGCGCGGTTTTGACGTGGCGCAGACAGCGGCGGCAAACGAGGCGGTCGGACAGTTTACGAATATGGGCGTAGGACTCGGAACCATGGCGGGCGTGGGCGGAGCCGTCGGCGGGGCGGTGAATTCCGCCGTCAATTCGGCTATGAACACGGTTGAAAATGAGAATAACAAGAGCGACGATATGTCGCAGTTTAGAGCAAAGGTCGAAAAACTGAACATAATGAAAGAATCGGGAATTATCAGCGACGAAGAATTTGACAAAATGAAAAGTCAATTGCTTGCTTCGATTTTGTGAGAGGGTGAACGGATATGAAAAAGAGTTTTAAAACGTATGCAATCGCGTGGGCGGTAATGTTCGTATTGTTTAATGTAATATGTTTTGCCACTCCGAACGAAACGGAGGAATATATTAAATTCGGCGGAGCGTTTTGGTCGGGCTACGCGTTTATAGTAATCGCGTTTATCGGTCAGCTTTTATGCGCGTATAAGGCGTTTAAGGCGGAGAATATTACGAAATTCTTCTATAATCTGCCGATAATTACAATCAGTTTTACAGGACTCATTCTTACTTTGATTTTCGGCGGGGCGTGCATGATAATACCGGGACTTCCCAATTGGGTCGGAATAATAGTTTGTATGATAATTCTTGCGTTCTGTGCAGTCTCGGTTATCAAAGCGGGCGCGGCGGCGGAGGTCGTAGAACAAATTGATAAAAAGACGGCGAAAAAAACGTCGTTTATCAAGTCGATGACGGTTAAATGCGAGAATATAACGGCGCTCGCAAAGAGTGACGATGTAAAAAAAGAGTGCAAAAAGGTGTGTGAAGCGGTAAGGTATTCAGACCCCGTGAGCGCGGATGAACTTGCAGAGACGGAAGCGGAAATTGAAAGAAAATTGGACGAGTTTAAAAATGCGGTTGAAGATGATAATGCAGATAAGGTAAATGCTTTGGCGGGGGATGTTGTGACTCTTGTCGGAGACAGGAACGGACTGTGTAAGAATTTAAAATAAAAAATGTTTTTGTTAGTGTGGGGTAATAATAATGTCAATATTTAAGTGTAAGATGTGCGGAGGAAATGTTGAGTTTGAGGAGGGGGCAAGCGTCGGCGTATGCGACAGCTGCGGAACAAAACAGACATTACCGAAGCTGGACGACGACAAAAAAGCCAATTTATACGACAGGGCGAATCATTTTCGCCGTAATAACGACTACGACAAGGCTGCCGGGATATACGAGCAGATATTAAACGAGGACAACACGGACGCGGAGGCTTACTGGTCGCTTGTGCTGTGCAGATACGGTATAGAATATGTCGAGGATCCGACGAGCCATAAGAGAATTCCGACCGTAAACAGGGCGCAGTTTACGTCGATTTATATGGATGAGGATTATAAATCCGCGCTCAAATATGCCGACGGTTATCAGAAAGTTATATACGAGCAGGAAGCAAAGGCGATTGACGAAATTCAAAAGGGTATACTTGAAATTTCGAGTAAGGAAGAGCCGTTCGACGTATTCATTTGCTACAAGGAAACGGATAACAGCGGACGAAGAACGCCCGACAGCGTGCTTGCAAACGATTTGTACCACCAGCTTACGCAGGAGGGGTTCAAGGTTTTCTTTGCGAGAATTACACTCGAGGATAAGCTCGGTACTGCGTACGAACCTTACATATTCGCCGCGCTGAACAGCTCAAAAGTTATGGTCGCGCTCGGCACGAAGCCCGAATACTTTAACGCGGTATGGGTTAAAAACGAGTGGTCGAGATACCTCGCATTAATCAAAAACGGCGAGAAGAAAATGCTGATTCCCGCATATAAGGATATGGATCCGTACGATTTGCCGGAGGAATTCTCTCACTTGCAGGCGCAGGATATGGGCAAACTCGGATTTATGCAGGACTTAATACGCGGAATAAGAAAAATACTCAATGCCGACGATGAAAAGCCGACGGTCGTAAGAGAAACGGTTGTCGCTTCGGGTAACGCGAACGTACAGCCGTTATTAAAGCGCGCGTTCATGTTCTTAGAGGACGGGGATTTCAAAAGCGCGGACGAATACTGTGAAAAGGTACTTGATATCGACCCCGAAAACGGACATGCGTATCTCGGTAAGCTCCTGGCGGAGCTGAAAGTTAAAGTGCAGGAGAAGTTAAAGGACTGCGCGGAACCGTTTGATGATAGTAATAATTATCAGAAAGCGGTGCGGTACGGCGATAAAGAGCTTGCAGAAGCATTAAAGGGATATGTCGAATCAATAAAAAACAGAAATGAAGAAAACCGTCTCAAAAAAGCGTACAATGAAGCCTGTGAGGCAATGAACAATGCAAAAACAGAAGAACAGTTCAAAGACGCAGCAGAAAAATTCGGGGAAATAAAGGGATACCGAGATTCCGATTCTCTTTGCGAGTCATGCTATGCAAAGGCTGAAGAATCGCGTAAAAGTGGAATATATGATTTAGCGAAAAAAGATATGGAGTCTGATACTGTTTCATTGCTCGAAAAAGCCGTCGAATTGTTTGAATCTATTTCCGATTATGAGGATTCAAGTGCAAAAGCAAGTGAGTGTAAGGTCAGAATAGAGGAACTCGAAGCCAAGGCGGAAAGAGCGCGCATTGAGGCAGAACGGAAAAAGAAAAAGGCGATAAAGATAACAAAGATTGTTTCGCCGATAGTAGCGGTGTGTGTGGTAATAGCTATTCTTATTCCAACAGTAATAATTCCGAAAGCAAAATTTAATAAGGCTATGAAAGTTGTTGAAAGCGAGGATTACGATAACGGATATGCCATGCTTGAGGAGTTGGGTTGTTCGGATGTTATTTTAAGGAGTAAATATGACAGGGCAATGGAGTACATAGAAAAAGGGGATGATGATTCTATATACCTTGCATATACGCTTTTAAACGGATTGAATTATCAGGATAGTGAGGAAAAGAAAAACAGTATTTTACCTCAATATAAAGATATTTCTTTGAAAAAAAGCGGAAGTCGGCTCAATTGTATATTTTGGTTCTTATGAACAGGATAATGACACTTCAAACGGTAAAGAAGTTATTGAGTGGCAGGTACTTGCAAAAGAGGATAATAAAGCATTGATTATAAGCAAATATGCGCTTGACTGTGTTCAATATAATTCGAAATATGAAACTGTCACATGGGAAACGTGTACGCTTCGTAAATGGTTGAATGAAATTTTTATAGATGTCGCATTTAATTTAGATGAACAGTTATTAATACAGGAAACGAATGTTTCGGCTAATAAGAATCCAAAATATGATACCGATCCTGGCAAATCTACAAACGATAAAATCTTTTTATTGAGTCTTAATGAAGTAAATAAGTATTTTTCATCTAATGAAGAGAGAATGTGTGCCGCGACAGACTATGCAATAGCGCAAGGCGCTTGGACTTTAGTCGATTACAAGTTGGAGGGAAAATTGCTTTGTTGGCAGTGGCTTCGTTCTCCTGGTTATGATCAGAACAGTGCTGCACGTGTTGGACTTAGTGGATCAGTAATATATGACGGTAGTGTGGCTAGTAGCGATGATGGATGCATTCGTCCTGCTATGTGGATAAGTTTGGAGTGATTTTCAATATGCCTAAGAATAATTCAGATGATAACTCAAAGGGTTTAATTAAATCCGGACAAATACACAACAAGGATGAATTGATACAATATTTATCAGAAAAAGCAAATAATCATCTTTATTTTAAGTTTTATTCAAAAAGAGAGCGGATAGAAACGATTTTAAAAGACCACACAATCTATCTGTCTGACGGTAGTAATTGGAATGACACAATAGATAGAGAAAACTTTAATGATAACCCAAAAGAATATAAAAGGTTCGGATTGTGCCTTTCTTTTTCCAAATCAGAAAGTGTTGCGATGTGGATGCTGTACAGTCAAAATGACGGATGTATGATTGATTATGGACAGAATTTAATAAAAGAAATCTTACAAACAAATACAGTTCAGCTTGGTGAGTTTAAGAACAATGTATTTCAGCCAAAAAAAATTATAAAAAGACCTCAATTTAAAATTTCATTGTTTGATATCGTTTATTATGGAGAACCTAAGAAGAATTATTCGGGATATTATGTTAAACGTTCAGATGAAGTTAATCAATCATTTGACAGAGAAATAATTAATGAATTAAGTTATCAAAAAAAATTTGTACCATGGCGATACGAAAATGAGTGCAGGCTTGTCGTAGAAGTAAAAAGTGATTTATGTGATTTTGATGAAATCAGTTGCGCTGCAATTGAGTTTGACGAGAGTTATATCGATAAGTTAAAAGAAAGAACTTATGATTCTCCGAATTTCAAAAGTGAAAAGTATAATAGAAGTGAATTAAGAGGTCAAATCAATTGGAATTTATGTTCTGAATGTAAAAAAATATATTCAAAGAAAAGATACAGAGTAATAGAGAAAGAACCACTGAGAATATAGGTTCTTCTTCAAATTTTGTGTAAACGCACTTTAATGGTATAAAAATCAAAATTGTAACGGGGCGTGTGAGCCATACGGCGGCTTACACGTCCTAATTGCATATTAGCGGAAATATCGCCGAAGCACTTTCGATATACATTTGTAAGCAGATTGCAAAATCTATCGCTTGACGGGCCGGATTATCAACATTCAAGTATCCGCAGTCGGTCAGAATTGTACATAATTAATTGATTCAACAGCAAAATCCGCCCTTCGAACAGAGGGCGGATTGAATTTTATTTAACTTTCGGATTGTTTTCTTCCGGATTGTTTTTTCCCGGATTGTTTTCTTCCGATTTGTTTTCGGCGGAGTTTAGCTTTTTTATAATCTCGTTTTCCTTGGCGAGGATTGTATTCATTTTATTATGAAGATCCTCAATCATTATTTCCGTTTTCAGATTGACCTTATAATCATTTTCGGCGCGGCGGCGATCCTTTTCCTCCTGTCGGTTCTGACTCATCATGATAAGCGGAGCCTGTATGGCGGCAACGCACGACAGCACGAGGTTTAACAATATAAACGGGTACGGGTCGAACGCTTTTGACGCAAGAACAGCGTTAATAACCATCCAAAGGATAAGAACGCCCGTGAAAGAGAATATAAACGCCCAGCTTCCCGCAAATTTTGCTATCTTGTCGGCGGCGCGCTGACCGAGAGTATATTTCTCCTTACCCGGTTTTTCGGATATTTTACTTTGCGCGAGCAGAGTTAAAATTTCTTCGTCGGACATATCATGCTTAATATCGGTCATTATTTCTTTTATTAATTTCTTATTCTCCTTCACGGTGAAAACCTCCTGTATATTTCTGAATTTATAATATCATACTAAAATTAAAAAATCCATATTTTAAGCAAAAAAAAGACGGCTCCGAAAGAAGCCGTCTTAATTTAGGATTTGATTTTACTTTGCGGCGGGTTCCGCGGTCGCCTGTTCAATATTTACGGAGTCGTTGATAACGAGATTTTCGTTATTCGCTCCGGGGGCAAGAGAAGCGTCGAGTCTTGCCGCGACTCTTAATATCATACGAGCGTCGTTAGCGGTAATCTTGCCGTCAAAGTCAACGTCCGCAATCTTGAAGAGATCGTCGGGGAGAATTTCAAGTCTTGCGACAACTCTGAGTACGTAACGTGCGTCGAACGAAGTGATATTTCCGTCGCCGTTAATGTCGCCGAGAAGCATGAAGTCCGACTTCTTATAATCATTCTTAACGGAAGTACAGTAAACCTTTTCTCCCGATTCGGTCATGAACGTTACTCCCGCTTTTATGGTCGTATCATCCTTTGCGCCCGTAAGCTCAAACGTGTAGGAGGCAAGGAGTATTTCATTCTCCGAATCGTAATCCTCGGCTGCGATTTCTGCTGGGAACTTATACGCACAGGTTACGACGCCGGCGATATTCTCGGGCTTGCCTGCGGTGATGTCGCCGCTTACAGCCTCTTTAGCTGTTGAGGATTTGAAGTTAAACATTACCGGGTTATAGTTGATCGCGATATTTGCGGTCGAGTCGGGCTGAGGATTGATAACGTAAAGATTGAGTGTGAGAATATTTGTTGTGTTATCGAAAACGGACTGCGTGCGGATGGAAGCGTTCGCTTCTCTTAACATTTCGGTGTTTTTCTCGGGAATTGTCGTATCGACGCCGCTCGTGAAGTCTTTTTCAAGTCCTGCGGAAATGCTGAGAATGAGATCCGCGTCCTCTTTTGTAATCTTGCCGTCGCCGTTAACGTCGGCATTCTTTAAATGGAGAGAACCCTCTTCGAATTCGAGTTCGCCGTTAGCTATACGCTCTGCAAGAAGCGAGTCGTAAGCCGTAACCTTGCCGTCAAGGTCAACGTCGCCGAGGAGGAATGAACCGGGCTGTGAATCGTAGCCGTCGTAAATATCAAGCTTACCGCCGGTACCTACGTATCTGTTCATTTTAAGGAACTGCGGAAACGAAGCGTTGTCCCATACGGTGCGCTCGGTCTCGGAGGTAAGAAGCCACATGAGGAACGCCATGGAATTGGAAGCGGAATTAAATGTATTATGCTTCATATTGGCAATGAACCATGTATTTTCGGGAAGCGCACATACGGACGCGTCGATAAAGTGTCCTATACCGGCAACAGTGAAGCGGGGATCCTGCGTTTTGAATGTATCGGAGAGGTGGTCGTGGTTGTTGTCCGTCGCCTGCGTTACTTTCACAGCCTCGGAAAGATTGTTTAAGTCAATGCACGATGCTCCGTATGAAGCGTAAGCCGTGTCAACTCTGCCGTCGCTCTGAACGGAGCAGGTCTCGCCGACGGGGAGAAGCTGCATATCCCAAAGAGCAACTACGCTGACGTTAACGCCCGCTTTCTTAGTATTTACAATAATATCCTTCGCGTTCTTCTGAATATCCTTGAACGCGTCAAGCTTAGCTATGAGTTCGGAATTCGCCTTAGTCTTATCGCCGAACATGAATTCAACCGAATCGTCGTATCTGTCGGCGGGAACGAGCGCCCAGAGTCCGGGAGCGTTCTTTAAAAGATCGGCGAACTCGCCGTAGGCATATTTATCCGCAAGCTTCTGTACAAGCTCGGTGTAATCGAACGTGAACGACTGAAGCTCCCATTCGCGGTTGAGAATGTAGCTTACAAGCCAGCTGATGCTGAATGTGATCGGGTTGTCCGAATAATCGTTTATGAATCTGACCATCGCGCTCGTTCTGACGTTGAGGTTCGATTTTGCATTATTCATAAGATTACCCGAATAGAGGTCACCGAAAACGGAGGTGCCGGAAAACTCGGAGGAAACCGTTACAAAATTCTTAATGTCAGCGGCGGCATCGGAAGAATACTCCGAAAAATATGCCGTGGTTATAAGAGAACCGTAGCCTTCGGAAAGGATTCTTACCTTATCTGCGCCGGAAGCGCTCTTTACATTCTTGACGAATTCATTGAATTTCTCGGCGTTCTCGAGAGGGTCGAGTCTGAAATCATATAGGAAGAGATAGGTGTTCTCCTTGCCGATTTTCTCGCTGACGCCGGTTACAAGCTCGCTCGTGCGAAGCTCAAAAAGGTCGTCGTAAGAATAATTGTCAACCGATTTCGGATAATAACCCGCAGTGACGGAATCGTCGGCGGGAGTTCCGTCCGAGTTCGGAGCGATAGCCTTGAACGAAGCGATAAAAGCCTCTTTCTTCGCGGTGAATTCCTTAACGTACTTATCGATAAGCTCCTTTATCGCGGCGGGATCGGTGTCTTTAAGATTTTTAAAATCTATAACCTTGGAAATCTCCTCGTAAATTGGAGTTATCTTCGCGACAAGGTCGAGAACGTCCTGGGTTATGTTAATCGCACCGAGTACGCTCATTGCCGCTCCGAGAATATCGAAGCTGCCGTCCTCGCCGACGAACGATTTAATATTTTCGGGGGTGAAAATCGTGTAAATGTCGTCCGTGAAAGGCTTAGCGAAGTACGAGGGCATCTCAAGCTTCGTAAAGTCGAATACCACGCTGTCGTCGGATGAAGATACAAGAGGATTGTACTTCATATCGTTAACGACTATGACGGGCGTTACGCTCTCGTCGGATGCGAATGCGACAGCCGATGAAGCAAAAATCATCAGACAGCTCAAAAGCCAGCAAACGACGCGTTTCAAGGTTCTTTTCATAGCTGAAACCTCCAAATATAATGTTACTCATACATTATATATCATAGATGTTTATTTTTCAATATTTATTTTATATATATTTTATCAATTATTTTTGGATGAAAAAACCGCCGGACGACATGCGAACCGACGGTTTTTTCGAAATACATAAAAAGGATAATAAAAAATGACAACTGTTTTAATTAAATTTAAGCGGCGAAACGTCTTAATCCGCGGGTATTTCCGCCCTTTGCGGACGAACGGGCGCGCTGTGCTCTGCACTCTTTCGGCGCGGGCTTACGTTCACGGGTAAAATCGGACTGCGCGTTTGCCTTTTCGGCTGCTTTTCTTCTTAAATATCTGCGAAGCCTTATCTTAACGCACTTTACAAGAGCTTTTTCGAACGCGATAACTTTTTCTTCATAAATAAATCCGATAATGAGTAAAACGGAAAGGACTATTTCGATAACGGTCTGAAACGCAAATAAAGCTGACATAATAATTACCTCCGGCGCCGAATCGGCGAACATTTGTTTTGCTTTGTTGAGTACATCATACACCATAATTTTCGATTTGTCAAGACAAATGTTCGTTTTGTTTTAGTTTTCAGACCTAAAAATTCCCCTTTGCTCGATGAATCTTAAAAAATCCGCGTTTTTTGTTCGTAAATTCAAATCAATGATCCGAACAAAATGCGGAAAAATAAATATAAAAAATTTGTCCGAAATTGTTGACATTTATATAAAAAAATATTATATTGAAAACTATCATATCCCGTTGATTTTCGGGGTATGATACTGCCCGGAAATTTAATTATCCGGGGTGTAAACGTCCGTAAATTAAAGTGGACAAAGAGAGGGGCTGCATAATTGGAAAACATCATTATCGATCTGAAAAACATATCTGTCGCGTTTGACGGCGAGCAGATACTGAAAAATCTCAATCTTTACATCAGAGACAAAGAATTCATTACGTTTCTCGGACCTTCCGGATGCGGAAAGACAACCACGCTCAGAATCATAGGGGGATTTCTGAAACCCGACAGCGGAGACGTTATCTTTGAGGGTAAAAAAATCAATGGTGTTCCCGCTCACAAGAGGCAGGTTAACACCATTTTTCAGCGTTACGCGCTGTTTACCCATCTTAACGTTTTCGAAAATATCGCGTTCGGTTTAAGGGTAAAGCATACTCCCGAGGCGCAGATCAAAAAGACCGTCGAGGAAATGCTCGCGATGGTCAACCTTAAAGGTTTCGAAGAACGAAATATCAATTCTCTCTCGGGCGGTCAGCAGCAGAGAGTCGCAATAGCGCGCGCTCTTGCGGTAAAACCCAGGGTTCTGCTTCTTGACGAACCGTTGGGCGCGCTTGATCTTAAATTGAGAAAGGACATGCAGAACGAGCTTAAAAGCATCCAGCAGAGAATGGGCATTACGTTTATATATGTTACCCATGATCAGGAGGAGGCTCTGTCGATGTCCGATACCGTCGTTGTTATGAATAACGGCGAGATTCAGCAGATCGGTACTCCGATTGATATATACAATGAACCCAAAAACGCGTTCGTCGCAGACTTCATAGGCGAGAGCAACATTGTCGACGGAATTATGAAAGAGGATTTCGTGTGCGAATTCTCCGCTCAGACGTTCAAATGTCTTGATAAGGGCTTCGGCAAAAACGAGGCTGTCGACGTTGTAGTCAGACCCGAGGACGTGGACGTTGTCGCTTATAATGAAGGTATGCTCAAGGGTGTTGTAACTTCGGTTACGTTTAAAGGCGTTCATTTTGAAATAATAGCAGATATAGGCGGATTCAAATGGATGATTCAGTCGACAGACGAACAGAAAGTCGGCGACAAAATAGGATTATTCATAGAACCCGACGCGATTCATATAATGAAAAAATCGGAATACTCCGGACTCTACGGCGATTTCAGCAGCTTCTCGGACGAATTCGACGAATTGTCGGACGTAAACGCCGAAACGGAGGGAGACGAAGATGACTAAGGAACGTTCCTTTTCCGATAAGGGCAGGGCAAGACTCGTAACCGCGCCGTACACCGTATGGATGGTTATTTTCGTGCTTGTTCCGATCGCGCTCGTCGTTTACTACGCGCTGACCGACGCGGACGGCAAATTTACGACGGCGAACATAAGCAGTATTTTTAATTACTCCGGCACTTTCTTTATTTCAATAGAGCTTGCCGTTATAGCGACGGCGATATGTCTTGTGCTCGCATTCCCGCTTGCGTACAGCATATCGAGAATGAAAGAGCATACGCAGCAGTTTCTCATAATGCTCGTAATGCTGCCGATGTGGATGAATTTCCTTATAAGAACGTATGCGTGGATGACAATACTCGAGGACAACGGACTTATAAATACGGCAATAGGCAAAATAGTTTCGTTATTCGGCGGTGAATTCGAGGGCTTTTCGATGATAAACACGAACGGCGCGATAGTTCTCGGTATGGTTTACAACTTTTTACCCTATATGATTCTGCCGATCTACACGGTCATGACGAAAATCGACAAGAACATGATAGAGGCGGCGTACGACCTCGGCGCGGGAAGATTTCAGGTGTTCAGACGCGTTATAATTCCGCAGAGCATACCCGGAATGATATCGGGCGTTACAATGGTATTCGTCCCTGCGGTCAGCACGTTCGTTATATCGAAGCTTCTCGGCGGAGGCAAGACGTTCTTAATAGGCGACATAATAGAGAACTATTTTCTCGGCAACGCGGGCGAGGTCAATTACAACGTCGGCGCGTCGCTGTCGCTCGTTCTGATGATTCTGATTCTCATATCAATGGGTATAATGAATCACTTTGACAAGGACGCGGAGACGGGAGGCGGAATGATATGAAAACGCTTTCCAGAATATATAATATTCTTATATTCATATTCATGTACGCACCTATTGCGGTCATGATAGTATTCTCATTTAACGGTATTAAGTCGCGTTCGACATTCTCGGGATTTTCGTTAAGATGGTACGAGGAGCTGTTTCACGACGATTTGATACTTAATTCACTGTATCTGTCGCTGATAATCGCACTGTTGTCAGCGGTTATCGCAACGCTTATAGGCACGCTGGCGGCGGTCGGAATCAACTCAATGAGGGGAGTTAAGAAAAGAGCGTACCTTGCCGTTAACAATATACCTGTTACGAACCCCGATATCGTCACAGGTATTTCGATGATGATACTTTTCGTATTTGTACTCGGAATATTCAACGGCATGGAGATGGGCTTCGGCACGCTTCTGATAACGCATATCACGTTTAATATTCCGTACGTAGTGCTGAACGTTCTGCCGAAAATAAACGGTATGGACAGAAATATTTACAACGCGGCTCTCGACCTCGGCTGTCCGCCGGTAAAGGCGTTTATGAAAGTCGTCGTTCCCGAGATAATGCCCGGAATCGTTACGGGATTTATTATGGCGTTCACGCTCTCGCTTGACGATTTTGTCATAAGCTATTTCAACTCCGGAAACAGCGCGCAGACGCTCCCCGTTACGATTTATTCAATGACGAAAAAACCGTATTCGCCGAAGATAAATGCGTTATCAACTCTTTTATTCGTATCGGTTCTGACTTTACTTGTTATTGTCAATATGCGTAACAGGCGCGACGCGAAAAAGGCGAAAGGGGGCAGAAAAGCGTGAAAAAAGTAATTTCGTTTTTTTGTCTGTTCCTTTTGATTACGGCGTGTATTTCGTGTTCGTTCTCCGCGTTTGCGGCGGGCGAGAGTGTAAACGTATACAATTGGGGCGAGTATATCGACCAGAATGTTCTTGACATGTTCTACGACGAGACGGGCATTAAGGTAAATTATACGACGTACGATTCGAACGAGACAATGTACTCGAAAATAGTTTCGGGCGCAGCGAGCTACGACGTTGTCGTTCCGTCGGACTATATGATAAGCAAGATGGCGCAGGAGGGGCTTCTCGCCGAGCTTGATTTTAACAATATCCCGAATTATAAATATATCGGAGACGAATATAAAGGACTCGAATATGACCCGGACGAAAAATATTCCGTGTCGTACACATGGGGTACCGTTGTTGTTATTTACAATACCAAATTCGTAGACGAAGAGGACGTTAAGGACGAGAGTGTAAATCTCTTATGGAACGAAAAATACGCGGGCAAGATTCTTATGTTCGACAACCCGCGCGACGCGTTCGGACTTGCTTTGAAAAAGGCGGGATATTCGCTCAATTCTCTTAACGAAAACGACTGGAGCGAGGCGCAGAAGCTGTTAAAAGAGCAGAAGCCTCTCGTTCAGGCGTACGTTATGGATCAGATATTCGATAAAATGGCTTCCGAGGAGGCGTGGATTGCTCCGTACTATGCGGGTGACGCATACACGATTCAGCAGGATAACCCCGATATTTCGTTCTATCTGCCCAAGGAGGGAAGCAACTTTTTCACCGACGCCATGTGCGTGCTGAAATCCTCGCAGAATAAGGAGAACGCCGAGAAGTTCATAAACTTCATGTGCAGAACGGATATCGCCCTTATGAACGCCGAAGAGATAGGCTACGGCACTCCGCAGACGGAGACGTACAAGCTTCTTGACGAGGAGGTTTCTTCAAACGAACTGCTCTATCCGAGCAAGGAGAAGCTTCGGAATCAGACGGAGGTATTTATAAATCTGCCGTCGAATATCAGCATGCTTCAGAGCGCGCTGTGGACGTCGCTTAAAGTCGACGGAGAGGAGAGCTCGACGCTCGGTTACGATATCGCATTCTATTTGATAATAGGAATACTCGCGCTGATTCTCGGCGTAAACATTATTACAAAACAGCACCGAAAGAGGCTTTACAGAACACGGGAGTGAAACGATGCTTAAACAATATCTCGAAATCGGACAGATAGTCGGCACGCATGGAATCAAGGGCGAGGTTAGGCTTAATCCGTGGTGCGACAGTCCCGAATTCGTAAAGAGATTCAAAACGTTATATTTCGATTCCGAGGGCAGAAACGGCGTTAAAATTATTTCATGCCGTCCGCACGGGAATGTTGTTATTTTAAAGCTTGAAAACACTGATACCGTCGAATCCGCTTCCGCGCTCAGAAACAGAATTCTGTTTATGAACAGGGACGACTCGGGAATTAAAGACGGCGACTGGTTCGTTCAGGATCTGATAGGCTGTACGGTCGCGGATTATAACGACGAAAATATAGTATACGGCACGCTTACCGACGTTACCGCGGGGGCGGGAGCGAACGATATCTGGAGCGTTACGGATTCTGATAACCGCGAGTATCTTCTGCCGGCGATAAAGGATGTCATAAAGGATGTCGACGTTAAAAACGGCGTTGTTAAAATATGCCCCATGAGAGGAATTTTCGATGATGCGGATTGATATTCTTACTCTGTTCCCCGAAATGTGCGAGGCTTATTATTCCGAAAGCGTAATAGGCAGGGCAAGGGACAGAGGGCTTATAGAGATAAATGCCGTGAATATCCGCGATTATACGCTCGATAAACACAACAGGGTCGACGATACCCCCTACGGAGGCGGAATGGGTATGCTTATGCAGGCTCAGCCGATATACGACTGTTTTAATGCGCTGTGCGAAAAATTAGGCAAACGTCCGCATCTGATATTCATGTCGCCCGAGGGCAAAACGCTTACCCAGCAAAGAGCGAGAGAGCTTTCCGAGCTTGATAATATCGCGCTTCTGTGCGGACATTACGAGGGAGTCGACGAGAGAGTTCTCGAGGCGATAGTTGACGAGGAAATCTCGATAGGCGACTATGTTCTGACGGGCGGGGAGCTTCCCGCACTCGTTCTGAGCGACTGTATCGCGCGTATGGTGGACGGAGTTCTGCCCAACGACGAGGCAAAGTCGAAGGAGAGTCACTATGACGGACTTCTCGAATATCCGCAGTATACAAAACCGGCAGTCTGGAACGGCATGTCTGTGCCCGACGTGCTTTTATCCGGGCATCACGCCAATATAGAAAAATGGCGTGAGGAACAGTCGCTTAAAAGGACGAAAGAACGCAGACCAGATATGTACGATTCCTACATGAAAAGTAAAAAATAAAGCCTAATAAGCTGAATTTTGTTGTCCGACGGCAGTAATTTTTCGTCGGACAACAGTCTTTTTTGGATTGTTTCAATAAATCGGGGCGTAATTCTTTGTGATTTTGCACAAAGTTCATGCAGTCGCAAAAAGTGTGTTTTAGTACAGTCTATGAATTATTGAAAAACGGCGGATATGCGGGACTTTTCTCATTGACGAGCGGAAGTTTTGTGATATAATAATTACTGAAGTTATTTATAAATTTAATGATTGGGAGTAGTCTCTATGTACGTTAAAGATGTCGTTGTTCAGAACCAGGTGGGACTTCACGCTCGTCCCGCTACGTTCTTTATTCAGAAAGCCAACGAGTTCAAGTCCTCTATATGGGTTGAGAAGGAGGAAAGACGCGCCAATGCGAAAAGTCTTTTGGGCGTTCTCTCTCTCGGTATAATGGGCGGAACGAAAATCAGAATAATTGCCGGCGGTAACGACGAGCAGGAGGCCGTAGAGGCTCTCGCTAAGCTTGTAGAGTCGGGATTTGCCGATTAAAAGCATTTAATTCAAAATAAACGACACAATAAGACGGGGGCTGATATCAGTCCCCGTTTTTATCAGTAGGACGGGAGGCGGTAATTACGGATTCCAATACTAAAGACGACAGATTAAAACGTTTGAGACGCAAGGCGATGAGACTGCCGTTGACTCCGGGCGTTTATATAATGAAAGACAAAAAAAAGAATATTATTTATATAGGCAAGGCGAAAGCGTTAAAAAACAGAGTCAGCCAGTATTTCGGTTCTCAGAACAATCATACGGTAAAGGTTCGCCGAATGGTCGAAAATGTCGAGGATTTCGATTACATTCTCGTCGGAAGCGAGTTCGAGGCTCTCGTCCTCGAGTGCAGTCTTATAAAACAGCACATGCCCAAGTATAACATTCTTTTAAAGGACGACAAGGGTTATCATTATATAAGAATAGGTCAGGGCGAGTGGAAAAGTTTGTCCGCCGTCAAACAGAAACTCGACGACGGCGCGAAATATCTGGGTCCGTACACGAGTTCCGACTGCGTAAACCGCTCCGTCGAGGAGGCGTGCAGGATATTCAGACTGCCCGTATGTTCAAAAGTTTTTCCCCGTGATATAAAGTCGGGCAGACCGTGCCTTAACTATTATATAAAACAGTGTTCCGCTCCGTGCGCGGGAAAAATATCAAAAGAGGATTATAATTTAAACGTCGAAAACGCAGTTAAATTCGTAACCGGCGGCAGCGAAAAGATCGTAAAAGATTTAAAAAAACGTATGGAGCTTGCCGCCGAAGCTCTCGAATTCGAACGCGCCGCCGCGCTCAGAGATTCGATCAACGCTATTGAGAGAACGGCAAAAAAACAGAGCGTCGTAAGCGTAAAAACCGAAGAACAGGACGTTTTTTCATTGAGCGAAACGCCGAACAGAATGTGTCTGATGGTTTTGAGGGTCGCGGACGGCAGGCTGTACGACAGCGAGTATTTTATATGCGAAGCCGTGGAGGACGCGGACGATGCTATGCCCGGAATGATAACGGAGTATTATTCTCTAAGGGATTCCGTTCCGAAAATCGTGTCTGTCGACAGGGAGCTTGCAGACTCCGAAATGATAGAGCGGTGGCTTAGCGAAAAGAGCGGACATTCCGTTAAGATCCGCGTTCCCGAAAAGGGCGAAAACGCGCGTCTCATGGAGCTGTGCAGAACGAACGCCGCGGAAAAGCTGGCGCAGTCGGTCGGCAGAGCGGGCAGGGACGTTGAGGCTCTCGACGAATTAAAAGAGCTTCTCGGACTTAAAAAAATTCCCGAATATATAGAATCGTACGATATTTCTCATACGGACGGAGCGGACAACGTTGCCGGCATGATAGTATTTAAAAACGGAAAACCGCTCAAAAGCGCATACAGAAAATTCTCGATAAAGGGTTTCTCCGGTCAGGACGATTACCGCTCGATGGCAGAGGTGCTGACAAGACGTATGAACGAATATGAAAAGCATAAGGACGGCGGAGAAAGCGAGGGCTTCGGCAGGCTTCCCGATCTCATACTGCTCGACGGTTCGCACGGTCAGGTCAACGCGGTCAAGCCGGTGCTTGATTCGTTCGGCGTGCATGTTCCTTTGTTCGGTATGGTCAAGGATTCGAAGCACAGAACCCGCGCGATAGCCTGCGACGGGGGCGAAATCGCGATTGTCGACAGGAGGAAGGTGTTTACGCTTGTATCCGATATTCAGGAGGAGGTTCACAGATTCTCCGTTTCGTATCACAGAAAAAAACAGACGTCCTCTTTAAAAAAGCTGTCGCTTACCGAAATAGACGGCGTGGGCGAGGCAAGAGCGAAAGCTTTGTTAAAAGAATTCAAGACGGTTTCGGCGGTGAAAAGCGCGTCCGTCGAGGAGCTTTGCAAAGCGGATTCAATAAACGAAGCGGTCGCGGAGAATATTTACAGATATTTCCACGGGGAAAATTCTTAATAATTGATATATTTTTTGCATTTTCTGTTGACAAATGCGGTCGATTAATGAGATAATAACACTAATAATGGATTGTTGTATATGGTGAGTTTTTAATGAGAGTAATTACCGGTTCGGCGAGAGGCCGACGACTTATAACGCTTGAGGGCGAGGATATCAGACCTACGACGGATAAGGTCAAGGAGGCAGTTTTTTCGAGCATCCAGTTTGAAATAGAGGGCAGAACGGTTCTCGACCTGTTTGCCGGCTCGGGTTCGCTCGGAATCGAGGCGCTGAGCAGAGGCGCGCGCAAAGCCGTATTTTGCGATCTGTCGAGACAGGCTGTCGGAGTTATAAATAAAAACCTCGAAAATACCCGCCTTGATCCGCTTGCGACGGTTATTAACACGGACGGAATTTCATATTTAAGAACCACGCGTGAAAAATTTGATATAATATTTATGGACCCCCCGTATAAAAAACAGCTTATCGACAAGGCTATGACGTACGCACATGAGGTTATGAATCCCGGCGGAGTTATCGTTTGCGAAAGTGCGTACGACGAGACATTGCCCGAAAAATGCGGTGACTTTACCGCTGTCAAAGAGGCTAAGTACGGTAAAACGAAGGTCACGTATTACAGAGCGGAGGCGAACGCATGAACCGTATCGCGGTATGTCCGGGAAGTTTCGATCCCGTAACGAACGGACATATAGACATTATAAAAAGAGCGTCTTCAATGTTCGACAAGGTTATCGTACTCGTTATGTATAACGTAAGGAAAAACGGCGGGACCTTACCTGTCGAGGAACGCGCGGAGCTTATAAGACGGTGCGTGGACGGCATGCCGAACGTGGCGGTCGATTTCTACGGCGGTCTGCTTGCGGATTACGTTAAAATGAACGGAGTCTGCGCCATAGTCAAGGGTCTGCGCGCGGTTTCCGATTTCGAGGACGAATTTCAGCAGGCTCTCGCAAATAAGAAGTTAGCCCCCGACGTCGAGACGGTATTTGCCGTTACGAGCAGTGAATACATGTATTTAAGTTCGAGCGTGGTACGTGAAATATGCCGTTACGGCGGTGATATTTCGGGATTCGTTCCCGACGTTATAAGGGAAGATATAGTTAAAAAATATTCATCCGAAATGTGAGATATTTAAGTTTTATAATATAAAGGAGTGCAAAAAACAATGAATTACGAGGATATTATCGAAAAAATCGAGGACATACTCGAGGAGGGCAAGGTTTCCGTTATGGGCGGAAAGATAAAGGTTGACGGCGACGCTATCAGAGAGTGTCTCGAAGAGCTTACCTCATCCGTTCCCACCGAAATTATACAGGCAAGAAAAATCGTCGCGGAGAGACGCGATATCATAACCAAGGCGCAGGAGGCTGCGGGCAAGATGATCCAGGACGCGCAGGCGCAGGCTAAGAAGCTTGTCGAAATGGACGCGATAACGCAGGGCGCGAGAGCCGAGAGCGACCGTATCATTGCCGAAGCCAACGAGAAGGCCGACGGTATCGTAGACGACGCGAACAAGAGAGCTAACGAGATTTCCTCATCCGCGCAGAAATGGTCTCACGATATGAGAGCGTCGGCGGGCGAATTCGTAAACAGCATCATGAGCGAGTGCGAGAGCTTTCTTGCAAACGATATCGAGCACTATCAGAAGAGTCTTGACAATATAAGACTCGCGCAGTCCAAGCTCGAAAGAATCAATTACAAAAACAGCGAGAAATAAAATTACATAAATTTAAACATTATCCTACGGCTCCCCGCATATCTATATCTATGAATCGATATGCGAGGTGTTGTTATGTTTATATTTTCCGTAAGGTCGTCAAAATTTAAGAAAATTGCCGCCGCAATCGGAGCGGTTATCGCGGTTTTAATTCTGATTGCCGTGTTTAAAGGCTGTTCGTCCGGTTCTTCGGACTGCGAGCCGTCGACGGAATCGGAAAAAGCCGATATGTCCGCATTCGGCGAGGACGGACGGCTCAAATTTATATCCTCCCTCGGCTGGGAGGTTAAAAAGGACTCGGGCGAAATGCAGGAGATTCTTATTCCCGCTCATTTTGACGACGTATATAACGAATACAATAAAATTCAGATATCGCAGGGAACCGATCTGACCGGTTACGCGGGCAGGACGGTTCAGCGATGGACGTACGATATAACGAATTTCGACGGCTATGACCCGGACTGCGGGCTTATTAAGCTTAATTTGCTGATACTTGATTCAAAGGTTATCGGCGGGGATGTTTGCAGCGTCGAGCAGGGCGGTTTCATGCGGTCGTTTTATAAGGCATAAGGGGCTTACGGTATTTTGCTCTCCTTTGCCGAAGCGTAAGGAGTTATTATGCCGGCTGAACGTTTGGATAAATTAATATCTTCGTCGGGAAAGTACACGAGAAGCGAAAGCTCGAAGCTTATCCGGTCGGGCGCGGTATGCGTAAACGGCGTGAGCGTAAAAAATCCCGCGTCGAAAGCGGACGGGCACGCCGACGTTATAACGATAAATTCGCAGAGATTTATTTATAAAAAACATATTTATATAATGATGAACAAGCCCGAGGGCGTTATCAGCGCGTCGGACAGCCCGAACGACAGAACGGTTATCGATCTGCTGCCGGATGAGCTTAAAAGACCGGGGCTTTTTCCCGCAGGACGGCTTGACAGGGACACTACGGGATTTATGCTCATAACCGACGACGGTGATTTTGCGCACAGAATACTGTCGCCGAAAAGGCATATTTCCAAAACGTACCGCGTGACGTTAAGAGAGGACATTACCGATGACGAAGCCGAAATGATACGCACGGGGCTTATGTTAAACGGAGAAAAGCTCCTGCCCGCAAAGGTGAAAAAGCTTGACGGCGAACACGTTTACGAGGTCGTCTTAAAAGAGGGACGGTATCATCAGATAAAAAGGATGTTTGCAAGGCTTTCGAACGAAGTTGTTGCGCTCGAACGCACGGCTATGGGAAATCTGACGCTTGATACTGCATTAAAACGCGGAGACGCGCGCGAAATGACCGCAGAAGAAATAACGCAGGTCGAAATGAAAACTTAACAGCTATTCGTTAAAATACACAACATGCAATGTTACAAAAAAAGACATTGAATGTTGTGTATTTTTACCCATAAAAAAAGACGATTTAATTAAAATATCAAATTAATTTAAAAAAATCGGCTTTTTTTTATCGGTTTTACTTGAAATATTTTCAGAAATGTGTACAATGTAAAATGATACAGTAGTAAAATTGCATAAAACGACTATTTACTTTATTTAATTTATTAATTTCCGGAGGTCAAAATTATGTCAAACAGACTTTTCCAGAGCGTTATCCATCAAATGAAGGACGCGGTAGACAGAACGATAGGAGTTATCGACGAGTCCGGCAATATCATCGCCTGCAGTGAATTGGGCAGGATCGGCGAGGCACTGGGGCCGTCGGTCAGCGAAGCCGTATTTTCTACCGTCGGCAACGTAAGCTCCGGCGATCTTATTTTCAGAAGCTTCGGTTCTTCGGTTCATCCCGAGTATGCCGTGTTTGTCGAGGGTTCGGACGAGCTTGCCGAAAAATATATCGGAATTCTCGCGGTTTCGATAGGCAACATAAAACAGTATTATGACGAGAAATACAATAAGGGCAACTTTATTAAAAACGTTATGCTCGACAACATCCTGCCCGGAGATATTCTTTTAAAGGCCCGCGAGCTTCATTTCAACAACGACACGTGCAGAGCCGTCCTGCTCGTAAGAGTCAGCGACCCCGGCGATTCCGCAGTGTTCGATACGATTCAGAATCTTTTCCCCGATAAGACAAAGGACTTCGTTATCAATATAAACGAGACGGATATCGCTCTCGTTAAGGAGGTCAATCCCAATATCGACGCGAGAGACCTCGAAAAGCTTGCCCGTTCGGTCGCGGACGCTCTGGGCAACGACTACTACACCCGCACGCTTGTCGGCATAGGCACCGCCGTTGTCGGCATTAAGGATCTCGCCCGTTCGTTCAAGGAGGCACAGGTCGCTCTCGAGGTCGGCAAGGTATTCGACACCGAGAAAGCCATCGTAAGCTATGAAAATCTCGGTATCGCGAGACTTATTTATCAGCTCCCGACAACACTGTGCGAGATGTTCTTAAAGGAAGTATTCAAGAGAGGTTCGATCGACAGTCTCGATCATGAGACTCTTTTCACCATTCAGAAATTCTTTGAAAATAATCTTAACGTTTCCGAGACTTCGAGAAAGCTTTTCGTTCACAGAAACACACTTGTTTACAGACTTGAAAAAATCAGGAAGCTTACCGGTCTTGATTTGAGAGAATTCGACGACGCGATTGTATTCAAAGTCGCTCTCATGGTTAAGAAATACCTTGACGCAAATCCCGTCAAGTATTGATTTCAATGAAAAATTAAGGATTAAATACTATGGTAGAATTCAGAAACGTAACAAAGGTTTACGCGAACGGGCATAAAGCTCTCGACGACGTAAGCCTGAGTATCGACAAGGGCGAATTCGTATTCGTAGTCGGCGCGTCCGGCGCGGGTAAGAGTACGTTCCTGAAGCTCATAATGCGCGAGGAAGTTCCCACGAGCGGTTCGGTAAACATCAACGGCTACGAGCTTAATACAATGAAACGCAGGGATATTCCGTATTTCAGACGTACTATGGGTATCGTTTTTCAGGATTTCCGTCTCATTCCGAACATGGAGGTCTATGATAACGTGGCGTTCGCTCTGCGCGTTACCGGCGCGAAGGAACGCGATATAAGAAAAAGAGTGTGCTACGCGCTGAGCATGGTCGGTCTTTCATCAAAGATACACTCCATGCCGCAGGAGCTTTCGGGCGGCGAACAGCAGAGAGTCGCTATTGCCCGCGCTCTTGTCAATAAAGCCGATCTCATTATCGCGGACGAGCCTACGGGTAATATCGACCCCGCTATGTCCGTTGAAATTATGGAGCTTTTAAATCATATAAACGCGACTCACGGAACCACTATCGTAATGGTTACGCACGCGCACGACCTTGTTAAGCAGTACGACCACAGAGTCGTAGTTTTAAGAGACGGCAAGCTTGTCGTCGACAGCAAAGACAAGGATGCGGTTATTCCGTTCTTAAACGAGAACGAGCATACCGCCGAGGCGGGATATTACGAACCGCCCAACGAATTCGAGGACGTAGAGGCGTTTATACGAAACTACGGCAAGAGCGGTATGCGTCCCGATGAAGATTTCTACGCGAGTGCGGAAATCGAAATTGAGGAAGAAATAACCGAGCCGGCAGAGTCAGGCGAGGTAAAAGACGGCGAAAACGGCGATTCCTCTCCGTCGGAAACGGAGGTAAAGGAAGATGAGTAATAAAAACAAAGTCGGCAGGGTAAGCTCCAAGTACCTTACCCGCGAGGGCTTCAGAAACATCAGAGTTCACAAGCTGATGAGTCTCGCTTCCGTAACCGTACTTCTCGCATGTCTTGTTATTATCGGAAGCGCATTTTTAATTTATGTCAATATTAACGCCGTTATCGCTAAGGTCGGCGAGCAGAACGTCATTATGGTATTCTCCGACGACAGCACGGACGATGCATCTCTCAAAGCGTTGGGAGAAAATATAAAAGCCGTGCCGGCGGTCACGGACTGTCAATATATTTCGAATGTCGACGCGTTCAGCGGTATTTTGACCGAAATGGGCGAATCGGCTTCGGTTTTCGAGGGCGAGGACGGCAGTTTCCTGCCGAATGCATATAAAGTCACGATAGGCGATATGTCGCAGTTTGATTTGACGGTTTCGGCTATCAGACAGATGGACAACGTTATGAGTATAAGAGAGAACAGCGAGCTTGCCGGAAAACTCGTTACGATAAAAACGGCGATAGGCTATCTGTTCGGAAGTATGGTCATAGTTCTGTTCGTAGTCGCACTGTTTATTATCGCGAATACGGTCAGAATCACGATGTTCTCGCGTAAGCTTGAAATTAGTATCATGAAAGCCGTCGGAGCGACGAACAGCTTTATCCGCTGGCCGTTCATTATAGAGGGTATGGTTTTGGGCGTTATCGCCGCCGTGCTTGCATTCGGAGTCCTGTCGGGATTCTACGCGCTGGCAGGCAGCGTATTTGCAGAATTGTTCAATCTCTTAAACGGACAGATCGTTCCTTACGGCAAATATATGTGGTACATCCTCGCGGTATACTTGTTTATCGGTATTTTCACCGGCGTGTTCGGAAGCAGTATTTCCCTCGGAAAGTATCTTAAAGAACACGGAAAGGTTGTTGAAAATGACTAAAAAGCATTTTTCATCCGTTCTGATGAGAGCGGGCGCAATGGTTATGACTGCGGTTATGACGGTTGCGGGAGCGTTTATATGGAACGCTTCCGACGTATCGGCGGCTTCCGTGCAGGATAAAAAGGATCAGATCGCTTCTTACGAGGAAAAGATAAAGGCCGCGGAGAGCAAAATATCGTCGCTCAAAGGCGATATGAGTAAAACCAAGGATTACATTACGGAGCTTGACGCGCAGATTTCCGATTATGAGGCGCAGATTCAGCTTTTGCAGTCGGATATAGACGCGTATCAGAAAGATATCGACGCTCTCCAGGCGGATATCGATCAGAAAAACGCGCAGATAAAAGAACTTAACGAAAAGATAGAGGCTAACATAAAGGAGATAGAAAATCTCAAAGCCGAAATCGAAAAGCAGAAGGACGAACTTAAAACGCAGGTCAGAAACATATACATGTCCGGCGAAACATCGTCGCTTGAAGTTCTTTTATGCTCAAAGGATTTCTCCGATTTCCTTATAAAACAGCAGTATGTAAGCTCTCTTGCCGATTATGAGCAGTCGCTTATAGACGCTATCAATGAAACGGTTAAGCAGATTCACGATCTTAACGAACAGATTCAGGATCAGAGTGCGAAAATTGAAACGGCGAGAGCCGAGGTCGCAAAACAGCAGGCCGAGGTTAAGGATAAACAGGCAGTTGTCAAAGAACAGCAGGCCGAAGTTGATTCAAAGCAGGCTGTTGTAGAATCGAAGAGAAACGACGCTAATTCACAGCTGAACGCTCTTGCCGCTTCAAAAGACAAATATCAGTCGAGCATAGAGCAGTACGAAAAAGATATTAAGGCGTTGGAAGCTCAGATACAGAAGGAACTTGCCAGTAAGGGTTCAAGCGGTTCCGGTTCTCTTATCGGAGGAGGAACGCTCCAGTGGCCTCTTCATTATTCGGGCTGTTACATAAGCTCGGGTATGGTCGGCAGAACGAACCCGGTTACAGGCAAAAGCGAAACCCACGGAGGTATCGATATCTGCGTTTCGGGCGGTTCTTACGGCAAGGCTATTTCCGCCGCCGCTTCGGGTACGGTCATTACGGCTTCGTACCATTACAGCTACGGCAACTACGTTATGATAGACCACGGAAACGGTCTTGCGACTCTTTACGCTCACTGCAGTTCTCTTGCGGTAGGCTCGGGTCAGTCGGTATCTGCAGGTCAGACGATAGCGTATGTCGGAGACACGGGTTATGTCAGCGGACCTCATCTTCATTTCGAGGTCAGGGTAAACGGTCAGAGAGTCAATCCTTTGGGTTATGTCTCGATGCCGTAATTAAATTATAAACATTACCGAGGGGTGAAAGTCTTATGAATAAAAAGATTTCCCTTGGCCTGACGGCTGCAATCGCTTTAACGGCGGTTGCAGTTTCTGTCATTGCCACGGTTTTTGTCACGTTGTTTTTTTATAATAAGGTTGTGTCCGACGTTTCGGATAAATCGGCTATGTACGCGTCGCTTGCGAGGGTCGACGAGATAGTCAGAAAAAATTATTATTACGCTTCCGACGACAAAAAGCTGTCCGATTCCCTTGTGTCGGGATATATTAACGCGCTCGGAGACGGCAACGAATATATGACCGCACAGGAGTACGAGGAGTATAAGCGTCAGATTTCATCAGATGAGCTTGCGGACGTTTCGTATGAAAAAATCGACTCGAACGCTTATATTAAATTCAAAAGCTTTTATCCCTCTGCCGCGCAATCGTTTAAATCCGCGCTCGAAAAGGCTTCGTCGGATTCTGTTACAGGACTGATAATCGATTTGAGAGACGTATCGCAGGGCGACAGCGAAACGGCGGTTAAAACTGCGGATATGATAGTCCCGCTGGGGAGCGATAAGGAACAGGCTCTTGCATACGCGTGCGACAGAAACGGCGAAAAGGTAAAGATTTGGTCTGCGGATTCGTCGGATGTTTCGCTGAATATAGTTTTGCTGATTAACGGTAAAACGTCGGGTTCCGCCGAGCTTTTCGCGGCCGTGCTGACGGGGTATAACAAAGCTTTTGCGATAGGAGAAAAAACTGCGGGCAACGGAATGTACAGCGAGATATTCGAACTCGAGGGCGGCGGTGCGCTTAAATTGAACACTGCCGAACTTGTACCGTACGGTTCAAAGGTGTTTAACAAAACGGGAATTGTTCCGGATGTTGAATTCTCGGGAACGGACGAGCAGTTTATTCAAAAGGGCGAAGAGATTTTAAAAGGCGAATAATTAATAATGACCGTCGAACAAAATTCGGCGGTTCAGACTGTCGATAAAGCACCTGAACCACGCCTTAAAGACACGTTATGTTTTGTT
>OIYS01000519.1_pt1 | contig 26384 bp, 26 predicted proteins | sample 1588271 | NCBI WGS metagenome assembly OIYS01 (sample SAMN03283286) | human gut metagenome | biome: human-associated habitat; material: feces | host: Homo sapiens | place: Peru | collected 2012
GATATAATACTTCAAAACCGCCTTGTAAATCTAATCCATAGTGAATTTTATCTACAAGTCTTGGAGCATATAATACTCCACTAATCATAATAACTAAACATAAAATGCTACCAAATAATGCTTTAATTTTCTTATTTTTTAAAAATACTATTAATCCAACCATTATTATTGCTATAATTAATAATATTAACATAACTATTTTATAACTCATAACTACTCTCCCTTAACGCTTTTAATTTTTTGTAAACTAAATCTATATTTTTGTTTAACTTTTGTCTTTTTTTATATCATTTGTAAATTTTAAATATATATGTATTTTTTTAAAATTGTATAAAAATATTGATTATTAATGTATAAAATGTTATTATATATACATACTAATTATGCGGAATTAGTTTAGTGGTAGAATAAAAGGCTTCCGATCTTTTGACGTGGGTTCGATTCCCACATTCCGCTCCATAAGGTAAAATCGTCGCACCAATGTGACGTTAATGATTAAATCAATCTGAAAAGATTGATTTTTTTGTGCGTTATTGCAAAGAAAGGTGTGATGTGATATGATTAAAATAATTAAAAAGAAAATCAATATGAGTGATGAACTTAGGAGCAAAATTAATTGGTCTTGCAAATTTAATAACAGACCCTACCAGATTATTGAGGGTCACCTAAGGATTGTGGAACATACAAATTTAGCATATGTTGAGCCACATAAAGTAATTATTGGAGATACACTATATTTATTCTTCAATGAACAAAAACATTTTTATATTGGGAATTTAAAGAAGAAAATCCCTATTGCTGATTTATCAGAATACATAGCAAGGCATTAATTAATTGAGAGTTTATATACTCCCATAATATTGGTTTATTTTGTCGTGTAAATAATCAATATAAAGTATAAGGTGTCTTGTTATGTGACACCTTTTTTGGTGCCTTTCATTAAAAGAAAAGGAGGAAAGATCATGAATAATGAAAGGAAGATTGCAGCAGTTTATATTCGTGTTTCAACAGAGGATCAGGCACGAGAAGGATTTTCATTAGGAGAACAAAAAGAAAAGTTATTACAACTCTGTGCATTTAAGGACTATGAAGTATTTAAAGTTTATGAAGATGCAGGAATATCTGCAAAAGATATGGAACATAGACCAGCATTTCAAGAAATGCTACAAGATATGAGAAACGGAAAAATCAATTATATTGTAGCCTACAAACTAGATAGAGTTACTCGTTCAGTTCGTGATTTAGAAGAACTAATATCTCAGTTAGAAAAATATAATTGTTATCTTGTTTGTGATAGAGATGATGTTAATACTTCTACTGCTAACGGAAGATTTTTTGTAAGAATGCTAACAGTATTATCACAGTTAGAAATTGAAATTGTATCGGAAAGAACTAAATTTGGACTTAATGGAGCAATTAAGTCAAGTCACCTACCAGGTCCTGCCCCACTAGGTTATAAGAAAGATGGTAATAAGAAAACTATTATTGATGAAACAACTAAATCTGTTATAGAAAGAATATTTAAAATGTATTTAGAAGGTAAAAGTTTTCAACAAATATCAAATATCTTTAATGAAGAAAAATTATTAAATCCAAAGAAATGGAAAGACACGACTATTCAAAAGATAATTGATAATAAAATCTATATGGGAGATTATGAGCAATATAAAAGAATTGCTAAAAAAGAAAACAAAGAGCCTGTTATTTATATGAATGTTGTAGAGCCAATAATATCTCGAGCAATGTGGGAAGAATGTCAAAGACAAAAAGAAGTTAATCAAAGAACTTATACTAGAGATAGAGTTTATTTATTCTTTCAAAAGATTAAATGCCCTACTTGTGGAAGAATAATGAAATGTAAAGGTTCTGGTGGCAAGAAGAAAAAGTATATGTATTACAATTGTGAGAAATGTCATTTAAATTATCGTGAAGATAAAATAGAAGAATGTTTAATGCAATTTATTTATGATTTAGTTGAGTATGATATGGCAGTTAAAAAGTATTTTTTACCTATTTTAGCAGACCATAAACCAACGAAAACTGATGATATAGATAAAGAGATTAAGCAACTACTAAAACAAAAAGAACGTATTAAAAAAGCATATATGAGTGGTATTGTTGAAATGGAAGATTTTTCAGAAGATTATAAACTTATTGAAGAAAAATTAGAAATTTTAGAGCAAAAGAAATCGGAACTATTAAATCTAGATAATATAACTTTTACACCACAGCAGTTAATGGCAGATAGAGATATTGAACGAGAAACTATGATAAGATTAGATACTCTAAATGATGTTGTAAGAACAAATTGGGAAAACAAAACAAAAGATGAAAAGCAAGAATTTATATCTAAATTTATTGAGTCTGTTATTCTAATAAAGGATTCAAATAATGAACTTCATATAGAAAAAATTAATTTTAGAAAGAGTTATATAAATAACTTAATGAAGTTTTTAGATAATGGAATACTAGATGTATTAGTACCAGTTGAGATAAATGGTAAAGAAGAATTTATTCTTGGTAGTCCTAATATTTCTAATGAACAAGTACAAGAATATTTAGATAGATTAAATGAGTATTATGAAACAAAATTATATGAAATTTATGAAAATATTGATAAAGAAACTGGTAATATTATTGGAGAATTTATCCCTAAAAAAGATGAAAAAATTATAAGAATATTACCTATAACACCTACTGAAATAAAAACAAAATCAATTATAAATAAAGAAGATATTGAAACAAAATATGGAATTGTTACTTACAATCCTAACAAACCAAATAAGAAAGGAAATGATTAAATTATGGAATTAAAATATACAAGAACTGGTGATTATGAATTACCAAATCTAATTTTAAAAAATAATAAAAAAGGACCAATTAATAAGTATGGAATTTTAAGACTTGATTATTTAAAAGCACATAAAAAATCACTTTATACTACACTTTTAATAAAAGGTGAACTTACTAATCATCTTATTTCAGTAAGTAAAGATGCGGAAACTTTATTAAGCAATTTAATAGAAAGTTATAAAAAAAGAGATGAAAAACTATCTGAAAAAAATAAAGAAATTAACCAACTTGAATGGATGAAATTAATGAATAATTATAAAAATACAGCAGAAGAAATAATCTTAAAAGAACTGATTTATACTGAAAATATGTGAGTACGTACTCACATATTTTGTCTGGCAAGCACTGAATTTGTATTCCCGCACAAATTCTATTATGGGAATTCCCATACCCTTAAATTTTAGAAAGGAGACCTTAAATTATGAGAATAAGAAATAATAAAATTAATGTATTTTTAAGTGATGATGAAAAATTTATTTTAAAAAGAGATTCTTCAAAATTAAACTTATCTCAATCTGAATATATTAGAAATTTAATTATAGGATATGAAGCTAAAAATCCAGAAGTTAAAGAAGAAATAAAAAATAGTATTGGTGAATATATTATAGAAAAAATTCTTAAAACATTAGAAGAAAATATCGATTGTTTAATCAAAGTAAAAAATAAATTTCATTATCTAGGTTATTTTGAAAATGAACAAGCAATTGGGACTAAAATAGAAGCCTTAAAAATACAAAACAGTGAGATAAAAGAATATTTATCATCTATTAGAAACGACAAAGACAATGCCGGCTAAGCATTGTCTTTATAATTTATATATTTAAAAATTGTAAGTTGAGATGACATTTCCTTCTTCATCATAAATAGTTGAATCTACATTTACCATATATAAAACTTGAAAGTCTGGATTATCAAGAGTATATCCTGCTTCGATAGCCCAATCAAATTCATTAATAACAGCTTGTTTAACAGCTACGTTATTGCTGTCATCAATTAGTTGACAATTAATTCTAATCCAATTCTCATCATCATAAGCAACAATACAAACATTATTATTTTCAGCAATTTGTTTTGAAACTTCTTTATGCTTACTTGTTATCACATATATCTTGCCATCATACATAATTGGATCTCCAAAAGGTCTGCAACTTGGCTTATCTCCTTTTACAGTAGCTAAATAATTAACTTGTGTATTTTCTTTTAAAAATTTAAATGTTTCATTCATATTACCTTTCTCCTTAAAAATTATCTTCAATAACTTTGCCTAATTCTTCATACTTATTTGTATAAGAATGATCTGCACCATTAATTACTTCAATTTTACAATTTGATATATTGTTTTCTAAATATTTTTTTACTATTTCAATAGGTTGAGTTAAAACACACTCATCAATGTTTCCAAAAATAATTAAAACAGGAAGATTTATGCTATTAAGAATTGGACTCTTGCTATTTTCTCCATCACTATATCTAATAAAATCATTCTCTCCACCAGGTAAAAAATCATAATAATATGTCCCGGCAGCAATCTTACCATTAGCCATAACAGAGAAATCTATTAATTCCTGTTCCTTTCTTTCGTTTACAAGCCTAGTAGAATCTTCTTTAGCTATTTCATATTCTGTTTTGTTTAAGAATTTTTTACCTTCAGAAGGAATATCACAAGGTGCTAATAAAACTATTTTATTTATACTATCATCTTTCTTTTTATTGTAATAATATAAAACCTTATTGCAGCCATAACTATGTCCCTCTAACGTTATTTCGCTATAGCCTTTTTCCTTTGCCCAATTTATAACACCTTCAATATCTAATAAACAATCTTTGAACCTTTCTAAACTTCCACCTATAATAATAGAAGTGTCACCTTTCGAGAACTCTGAAATATAATCTTTGCCTCTATTATTGAAAGTTAAAAAAGCATAATTTTTGTTTGTATAAGTTTCTGCTAAAGTGTCTAAAAATTTATTTTCATAGAAATTACCATTTAATCCGTGAACATGGATTACTATTTTATTTGTAATGTTATTAGGTGCATATAATATACCAACTTGTTCTATATCATCAATAGAATTAATTCTGACTAGTTCCTGTTTCATTATTCTTTCCTCCTTTAAAAAGTTTTATCTCTATTAAAATTATACTATAAAATAATCTAATATTCTATGTAATTAACAAAATTATTTATCCATATCATTTATTATATTTTCATTTTCTTTAGTTTTATTTTTATTATTGTTATTTTCGGTATATGATAATATTGAAAATAACATGGTAACAATTAGTGATAGTAAGGCAAGTATTATAGATATTCTAGATAGATTTAACGATGATTTACTACTTTTCGCCATCAATATATTTGAAAATTCTCTATCCAATTCTTTATTTTTATCTATTAAATATTGATACCTCTCATTTTGATACTTTAGTGATCTAGATATTTTATCATCATTATATTCGTCAAACTCGGTATCTGTATCTATACTGCACAATATACTATTATAAATATTTATCATTTTATTAACATTAATGTAGTCATCGTAAATACTATATTTTTTACTTTTAAATGTATTATTTAAAATTTCACGTTTTTTAACGATATATTTTTCTAATTCAATATTAAAATAAAAGTTGAGAATACACTTATAAATTGCTAATAAAGAAGAATCTTCGAAAAAATTATCATTATTTTCTTTTGGAATACTTATTAGCAATCGTGCGCTTCTATTATTATCATTTTTATATCCACATTCAAAGTAGAAATCAACTTTTTCAAATGTCTGTTTAAAATTTTTCCCTTGGCCGTGATTTACTATAATATCTAAATTCTTTGAAATTTGTTCTTCTTTAAAAATATAAAAATCATAGCATCTAAGCAAATAACTATTGTCTGTAAGTTCATAATTAGTAGAATACTCATCTAAAGTAATTGGTGAACTATTATTAATTGGAAATAAATTAATATAAGAATTTAAAAAATCATAACATCTCATTTTTATTTCTAATAATAAATCATCTACTTTATTTTTTCTAATAATATTTTTACTCCAAGAATTCTTATTTATATATTTTTTATTGCCAACATAATACTTATGATAATTTGTTTCATTAGGTATGCTGCTTATCATTATTTCATTTAATTCTTTATTTAAACATTCATTTAAAGTTGCTACAAAACTTACACCAATATAATCATCCGATAAATTAAACATAAATATATGAAAGTAATCTACTACATTTAATAAATTAGAAGATTTAGGGCTTATATAACCTAAATTAATCCACCCGCCAGAATTTATTTTATTTTTATAACTCAAGATAGAGTTTTTTAATCTATCATCCAGAATAATTCTAGAAAAAGAATTTTTAGAAGGATTCTTTTTAACGAGAGAATCAAAACCGTAATAAAAATTATCTATTTCATTTTTATGTATTACAGATAAAATATGTATTCTTTTATTAAATGCAAAATATTTTTCTTTATCTATTTTTTCAATCTTATCTTTAAACTCATATTCATCAGTATATAAAATCTTTTCATTTTCATTAAGAGGAATTAAATTTTTGAACTTTAATCTAATTGTTTTTTTTAAAGTCATATATTTATTAAATCTTATCTGTTTTTTCCTTTCTTTTGAATTATAGATTTTATTTTTAATTTCTATCATGTATAATCACTTCCTAAATCTTTATTTAAAATTTTTTGTTTATTATATCACATTCCAATAAAAAACGGTGGATATACTTGAAATAATCCAAATATCTGATATAATTTATTTATCAGTTGGTTTAATCAACCTTGGGAGTACAATTTTTCGCATACGTGTATAGTTAAGGCTCCATTTGAAATCAACTTACGAACTTAAAAGTTCGTGGGTTTTTATTTTATATAAATAATATCAAAAAGAGGGCAAAATTATCACAATAATTTAGTCCTCTTTTTATGCTTTTTTGAATGTGAGATTAAATTTTCTTTCTAGTCAGTATTTATTTGTATTTCTCATAATTATAGCAATAATTTTGTTTAGTGATAATTTATCAGTTAAAAAATCATAAAAGTAATTGACACGTGTGTTACACACGGATATATCATTAATGTGAGGATGAATTCTAGTAATCATTGGGAAACGATTAAGGCTCATGGTTTTATGGATATTGCACCATGTGACATTATGGATGAAGAAGGTTAAATTGAAATTCCTATTAATGGAGGAGAACATTTACATAACAAGAATATTGTAGGCAGTCATATCCAAAATTATGATTCTATGTTAATGTTATTAAATTTTAAAGGACATGCTATGGGTGGTTTTGGTGGAGCTTTAAAAAATATGAGTATTGGAGTTGCATCTAGTAATGGTAAATCTTGGATTCACTCTGTTGGGAGAACTAGGGATACTAAAGAAATGTGGAATTTAATAGAAGATCAAGATGGCTTTTTAGAAAGTATGGCAGAAGCAGATAAGGCAGTTGTTGAATATTTTAAACCAGAAAATATGGCTTATATTAATATTGTCAATAAGATTTCGATAGATTGTGATTGTGACTCTAATTCTGCTGATCCAGAAATGAAAGATATAGGAATATTTGCAAGTATTGATCCAGTAGCACTTGATCAATGTTGTTATGATGTTATTATTAATTCTGATGATCCTGGTAGAGAAGTCTTAGTTAATAGAATGAAGGAAAAACATGCTATTCATACTATTGAAAGGGCTTATGAACTTGGAATTGGAAATCGTGAATATGAAATTATTGATATAGATTAAATCCTAATTTATATGGTCATTTTATAAATAAAAAAACAATGTTGGTTTATGTTCAGCATTATTTTTTGTTGTATGTTTTTCCTTTTAAATTGTTTACTTTTATATATCTTTCTCTGAACTCATCTTTATCTTTTGCTAAAGACGCTATTTCTTTTAAAAATATTTTATAGTCTGGATCGTCAAAATACATCTTTTCTGTTGCATATCCTTTTTCACCAAATTTGTCCATGATATGCTGTCTTGATGATTCAATTATTTCATCTAATGTTGAATCGGGGTTATGTTTGAGTCTATAGGCATATGTCCTCTTTAGTGGACCATTTACTGATACGTTTCGATCAGCAGAAGAGACAATTTTTCCGTATATACTTCGAGGCTCACTTTTCATGCTGGATCTGTGATCATATACAGCTTCTGACATAACTTTTATTTGTTCGTCAGTAAAGAAGTCTTTTAATTTTTCATCTGCTAGTAACATTTCTGCTGATACTTTTTCATGATTTTTGGCGTCTATATAATGACCTATATCATGATATGCAGCAATAGTATATACCATATCATAGTCTATATTTTCAATAGTGCTAGCAAAGTTTAGACTTCTTTTTATTACATATTCAATGTGCTCTAGATTATGTCCTAAATCATTTTTTTCATAGCTTGGTAAAATGCTAGTTTCAATATAAGTTTGTAAATCTTTTCTTATTTGCATAAAAATCTCCTTTTCCTTAAATTTATTATAGCATTTTTTTAGCGAATTTTGTATTATTTTATATATACATTATAAGTGACATGAGTGGGATTTTATGATATTAAATGTTAGTGGTAGAACAGATATAGTTGCTTTTTATTCTGATTGGTTTATTAAAAGATATAATGAGGGTTTTGTTGATGTTAGAAATCCATTTAATCCTAAATTGGTTAGTAGAATTTATTTTGACGATGTTGATTTAATTTTATTTTGTACTAAGAATCCTATTCCTATTTTAGATAAATTAAAATATATTGATAAACCTATATTATTTCATGTTACTTTAACTCCATATAAGAATGATATAGAACTAAATGTTTTATCAAAGAAGACTGTAATAGAGGCAATAAAAAAATTATCTGATATAGTTGGAATTGATAATTTAGTTATTAGATATGATCCTATCTTTATAAGTGATTATTATAGTGTTGAATATCACATTAGGGCTTTTGATAAGTTATGTTATTTACTTAATGGATATGTTAATAAAATTATTGTTTCTTTTATAGATGATTATAAGAATGTTAGGAAAAACGAGAGATCTTTAAAGTTTAGATCATTTACTGAAGATGATTATAGCTTGATAGGGGAAAATTTTAGTAAAAGTGCTAGAAGTAATGGAATGACAGTGCAGACTTGTTTTGAAGATAGAAACTTAGTGGAATATGGTTTTATAAAAGGGGAATGTATTTCGCATGAGGCTGCTTTTAAATTAACTGGTAAAACTTATAAGAATTGGACTGCTAGAAAGGGTGGTAAATGTAATTGTGTTCAATTAGTTGATATTGGTGTTTATAATTCATGTAAGCATTTTTGTAAATACTGTTATGCTAATTATGATGAAAAGCAGGTTATTGATAATTTTAATAATCAGAATCAAAATATGAATAATTCTATGAATAATCAACAGTCTTATCAGAATCAAGTACCTAATAATAACAATAATGTTAATGGCAATAATAAAAAAAGTAATAAGACAATACTAATTGTAGTTATTGTGATATTAGTACTTGCATTTTTGTATAATTCAGCTAATAAATCAAATGGTGGTGGTTATACTATCAATAATCAACAAAGTGGTGGTAGTACTGGAGATAGTAGTTCCTATTCTTTATATGCGACAGTTAGTGCATCTGATTTGGCATCAAAAAACGGCAATAATTATACAGAACAGTATATAAATAAAAAAGTAAAAGTAACTGGCTTAGTTGTAAGAATTGAAGATGGAAAAACTTCAATTTCAGCGCCTGGTCTTAAGTATTTTACTGTTTCTTGTAATAATGAATCATCATTAAGTTTAAGTAATGGTGCTTCTGTTTCTATTACTGGAATAGTAAAAAAAGATACATTTACACGTGGTGGTTATTGGGTAATGAATAGTTGCTCTTTAGAATAATATAATATAACAAAATAAAAAACTGTTTTATGAAGTATAAATCATTTAACAGTTTTTTTGTATATTTTAGTCTTTAAAACATTTTTCCATTAGTGGTTTAATTGCTTCATAGATAAATAAGGCAGATGCATTTATTAAAAAGACTATTATAATTATTTTGTAGTTAATACTTTTAATACTTATTAAGCTACCAACTGGTGTCATAAATACTAGTAGTTCGATTATTAGTATTAGTATTAGACCTAAATTCATTATTTTATTCTTAAATATACCTTGTCTTATGATAGGCTGTTTTAAATTTCTACAAGATATGGCATAAACAATTTCTTGAGCAACCATTGATAGTAGAGCAAGAGTCATTGCAGTTTCTTGACCATACATTTTTAAACCTATATAATAAGTTCCAATTACAAATATTGTTTCGATTAAAGCAGATGAGACGATACATGCTTTTATAAATGGAGTAAAGAGTGGTTTGTTGATGCCTCTTGGTTTTTTATCCATAATATCCTTTTCACTTTGTTCAAATGATAGACAAATACTTGGAATAGAATCTGTTACTAAATCTATAAATAAAATATATATTGGTAGAAGAATGGTGTTTTTAGTTAATAGACCAATTATGATAGTAAATATTTCTGCAAAGTTACTTGATAGAGAAAAGACAATGTTATTTCTTATGTTATTGTATATTCTTCTTCCTTCTTCAACTGCTACTATAATGGTAGAGAAAGAATCGTCCATTAAGACTATGTCTGATGCTGATTTCGTTACATCTGTACCGGTTATTCCCATACCGACTCCAACATGAGCATTTTTAATAGCAGGGGCATCATTAACACCGTCACCGGTCATAGCAACAACTTTACCGTTTGCCTGTAAGGCTTTTACAATTCTTTCCTTGTGAGTTGGATTTACTCTGGCATAAACAGAGTATTTTTTTACTATTTGCTTTAATTCTTTATCGGTATATTTATCTAATTCACTACCAATGATTGCCTCTTCATCATTTTGAATGATTCCTACATCTTTAGCGATGGCTATAGCTGTATTTATAGAGTCACCTGTAATCATTATTGGTCTTATTCCTGAAATTTTACACATTTCAACACTTTGTTTTACTGTTTTTCTTGGTGGATCAATCATACCAATAATACCAGCAAAGGTTAAATTTTTTTCTTCTTTTATAATGTCTTCAATATTATTTGGAATAGTTTTTAATTCTTTATATGCAAACCCAAGTGTTCTTAATGCTTTAGTAGATAATTCTTGTTCATGTTTTTTAATTTCATTTTTTTCATTATTATTTAAGTTACATTTTTTAACTAGGTTATCGATACTTCCTTTACATAATAAATATGTTTTATTACCAATTTTATTTATGGTGGTGAGAATCTTTCTTTCACTATCAAAAGGAATATCTAGTAGTCTTTTGTTTTCTTTTCTTAACTTTAAAGGGTCAACACTTTTTTTATATAAATAGTCATATAGACAAGTCTCGGTTGGATCTCCTACATATTTTTCCTTATATATTAGTCCTTCATTACATAAAGCACAGATATAATTTAGCATTTTTTCATCATATATTATTTCTTCTTTAACAGTCATTTTATTTTGGGTTATAGTTCCTGTTTTATCAGAACAAATAATATCTACGGCGCCTAATGTTTCAACAGCTTGCATTTGTTTAACAACGGTTTTTTTCTTAGCTAGATTAGATATGCCGACTGATAGGGTAATAGTTATAACAGCTGGTAGACCTTCTGGAATAGCTGCGACTGCTAGAGATGAACAAAGCATAATAATTTCTAGAATGGTATAATTATTTATTAAAGCTAGAATAAATACTAATATTAAAATTATAAATACTATTAGAGTTATACCTTTACTTATTTCTTTTATTTTTAATTGAAGTGGTGTTTCTAGATTTGATATTTCATTTAGAGAAGAAGCAATTTTACCAATTTCTGAAGTCATTCCAGTATTTACAACTATTCCATGACATTTTCCATTTGTAATATTGGTTCCAAGAAAAAGCATGTTTTTTTGATCTTGAATTATCAAATTATCATCTAAAGTATCAGGACTTTTTTCTACTGAAAGACTTTCACCAGTAAGAGGAGCTTCATCAACTTTTAGATTTTCACATGATATTATTCTAATATCTGCTGGTACTGTATCTCCTGATTCTAGTATTACAATATCTCCTGGTACTAGAGTATTTGTATTTACTATCACTATTTTGTCATTTCTTTTTACCTTGCACGTTGATGTTTCAAATTTCTTAAGGCCTTTTATTACAGCTTGGGCTTTTTCCTCTTGAATGAATCCTACAATAGCATTTATAAAGACAACTATTAAAATTACAATTGTATCTGTATATTCATGGGAATAGAGTCTACCATATATATATAATAGTAGGGCAACAATTAAAAGAATAATAATCATCATATCTTTTAATTGCTTTAAGAATCTTATAATTATTGGAGTACTTCTTTTTTCAACTAATACATTTTTACCATTAATTTTTAATCTTTTATTAACTTCTTTCGTACTTAGACCATCTTCATTACTATCTAGTTCTTTAAATATTTCTTTTAAATCTTTGGAATACATTTTACATCTCCTATATCTTAATAATATTATTATAACATTTATAATTAGTAGTAGTAAATTAATTATAAGTATAATATATTTTTTTTTAGTTCATAAAATTATGATAGGAGGTGACTATGAGCGAATTAAATAATACAGTAACTTCTGTAGGTACTTATAATAATGTACCAACATCTCTTACTTCAAATACTTCTGTTGTTAATATTATTGAAGGGTTAACATTAACCAAATCAGCTGATAAGACAAATTGGAGTGGAGGTAATCTTACTTATACAATTGTTGTTAATAACCAGGCTGAACAAACTTATGTTAAGCCAATTATTACAGATGTTATTGATACTAGTTTGGTTGACTTTGTTGACGGTAGTGTAAAAATTAATGGGGCTGTAGCTACTGCATCACAATATAAGTATGATACAGATAGTCATACATTAACTGTTAATTTAGATGATGTAACACCCTCATCAAGTGCTACTCTTGAATTTCTCGTTAAGAAAAAAGATTAATATATATTTTATTTTAAAAAGTTGTTGCTACTTAGAGTATGGGAGTGGCCATGAAATACAAAGCAATTATGTTACGGTTATAAGTCCTAAGATTAATTATTATGTAACTAATTATTGGTGTGGGGTATCTCACTGGAAAAGTTGAAATCACAATATATATGTGATTTTTTTCTATTCATTTTTAAACTTGTTGATAATATAGTTTTTTATTTCTTCGGAAGTTGTATTTAGAGAGATAGCTAATTCATTGTATAGATATTTTTCTGCTAGTTTAAAGTAAGTATCATCCTTCTCACTAATTTTTTTGTTGTTTAAAAGACGGTTATTGTTTCTTTCATAGGTTGTTTTTATAATTTTAATTAAATTTTCATAACTATAACTATTTAATAGTTCTTTATATGTTATTTCAACATTTTTTTCATTAATATTTTCTATTGTTTTAATATCTTTGATGCTATCTATAATTCTTTTTGCTTCTTCTTTAGAGAGTATATCTCTTATATAACCCATTTTATTATCTACTGGTGTATTTATTATTAGTGTATTATCATCTATGGGATTTATTACATAGTAGTCTTTGTCCTTTATTTTTTTGATTTCTTTTATTTTACATACGTCGTGTCTATAGACTATGTAGTCATTTATTTTATACATATTTTTCTCCTTTATCAGTTTTATTTTAGCAAAAAGTTAATTTTTTCGTAAGTTTATTTTTTGAGAAAAATATATTAAAGTATTATAATTTATGCTTGTATGACGAGTGGCTTTTTAGAAGGCGTAAATCCAGTTTTTTTGATTTGCACCTTTTTTCTCGTTATGGAAAGAAGTGTTTATATGGAAAAAAGTCAAAATAAGATGGCAACAAGTCCCATTAATAAGTTATTTTGGAAGATGGTATTACCTATGATTATATCTATGGTTTTACAGGCTTTATATAATGTAGTTGATAGTATTTTTGTTGCGAATATGGATGGTGTTGGTGCTATTGCTAATCAGGCGCTTACTTATACATTTCCAATTCAAATTTTAATTATAGCTATTGGGGTTGGTACTGGTGTTGGACTTAATGCCTTGCTTTCAAAAAGTTTTGATGAAGGTAATTATGATAAGGTTAATAAAACGGCTGGTAATGGAATAATTCTTAGTATACTTATCTAGCTAATTTTTTTAATATTTGGTCTTTTTGGTTCAAGATGGTTTATATCATTATTTACTAATGATGTAGAGATAGTAAATATGGGATCTAATTATTTAAAAATATGTACTTGTTTTTCTCTTGGCTCAATAGGTTATACAGTATATGAAAGGTTTTTACAGGCAACTGGTAAAACAGTGTTATCAACTATTTCACAAATAACAGGGGCTATAATTAATATTGTTTTGGATTATGTATTTATTTATCCTTTAAATATGGGAGTAGCAGGGGCAGCATGGGCTACTATTATTGGTCAGTTTGCTTCACTTATTATGGCTATTTATTTTCATTATAGAAAGAATAAGGAAATAGATGGTGGTTGGCACTATATAAAATTTGATTTAAATATTATTAGGGAAATCTATAATATAGGAATATCAGCTGCTATAATGCAGTGGTTATTAGGGTTATGATGGCTGGTATGAACAGTATTTTAGGGCTTGCTAGAGTTGATCAAACAATATTGGTCGGTTCATTTGGTATTTATTATAAGATACAACAAGTAGCTTTATTTTCTGCCTTTGGATTATCTAATACAATTATTTCTATATTGTCATTTAATTATGGAATGAGAGATAGAAAAAAATTGATGAATGTATTAAGTATGGCATTATTGATACAGTTATTATACTTTTTATTATAACTATAATTTTTCAACTATTTGCTTATCATTTATCAAGTTTATTTGGACTTGCTGGTACTTCATCAAAAGAGATAGTTAGTGTTTGTACATTAGCTCTTAGAATATCAAGTCTTGGTTTTGTATTTATTGGTATATCTATTTCTATACAAGGAATTTTACAATCACTTAATTATGCTTTAAGACCTTTAATTATATCTCTTTTAAGACTTGTTGTTTTTGTTTTTCCAATTGCTTATTTATTTACATTATTAGATAATGTTAATAGTCTTGTATGGTTGACTTTTCCAATAGCTGAAGTATTAACTGCTATTATAGCTTTATTTATATTAAAAAATTCATATGATCAGAAAATTAGAAATATAAAATAAAAGTTATTGTATGTAATTTTGGTATTTGATATAATTTTTCTAGATTATAATATTTTTAGGAGATTTATATGAAAAAATTTGTAATACTACTTTTTCTTTTAATTTTATTTACAGGGTGTAGCAGTAAGGAAGTTTTATATAATGGAGACAGTTTAGATATTATTTCACAACATGATGGTTATGTTATAGCAGTTGATCAAAAGTATTCTGAAGCTAATACTTATGCAATGTATAAGAATGTTAGTTATAATGATTATGAAATTATATGGACTTTTGACATAATTAATAATATTGATATAGAAAATCGTAATATTATCTGGAATGATAATGTTATTTATCTACTTGGATATGATTGTGTAGCTTATGATATTGATAGTGGTAAGGAGGTATCAGTATGTAGTAATACCCTTATGCCTTTAAGTGATGATGATTCAAGTAATGGTAAAATGGATAGTATTTTAGGTATTAGTAATTCTTATATTTATTATAGATATAGTAGTAACTCAAATCATTATGTAGCAAGAGTATCCCTTGATTTAAAAAATATTGAAGTTATAAATGATACTGATATTCCAGGTGATATAAAAAAATAATACTAAAGGTTTTTCCTTTAGTATTTTTCACAACTATCTTTTAATTTTAATGGAACTTTATAAGATATTACTTTGTTGTTACTATCAGTAGCATTAATTTCTAAATACAAGTTATTAGTTTTATAGTTCTTACAAGTTCTAGAATAATTGTCATCAGATAAAGTTATAGTTTTTAGAAAGTCTTCTAATTTGATGCTTTCTTTTTTATTGTAATTACAAGAGTCTATTTCCTTTTTTATATTTTTATTTACTTCGTATAGAGTGCATTCTATTTTTTTATATTTTTCTTCGTCATTACCACCACAGTAGTCTATATTTGAAATATAGATGGCTGTTTTATTTTTATTGTAACTTATACTTCCAGATATATTAAACTTTGTACATGATGATGAAAGGGTTTTAAATTCAAAATCTTTATCTTTTGTTAGATTTAATATTATTAAGATAATAATTACTAAGATTAAGATAATTCCTAAAATTAAAGTAGTTATTTTTGTTTTTCTTTTAGTAGTTATTTTTCCTTCAAACATTTCATCTAGACTAATATTAAAGTCTTTAGCAATTTGATTTATTAAAATGGTGTCAGGCATATTTTTACCAGTTTCCCATTTACTTACAGCTTGATAAGTAACATTATATTTATCAGCTAATTGTTTTTGAGTTAGATTATTATCTTTTCTAATCTTTTTGATAAGTTTACCAAATTTCTCTTGATCCATAAAATCACCATCTTTAAAACTTCTTTTTTTATTATTTTATCATATTAAGTAGTTATTGATAAATAAAATTATGTCTTTTTCTTATAATAATTTCATTTATATTAATGGGAGGAAGTTATGAGAAATAAAATGTTAAATTGGATTGAGATTTCTTCTTCTAATTTAGAGAATAATATTAATCAAATAAAGAGTATAATACCTGATGATACAAAAATAATGGCAGTAGTTAAAGGTAATGCATATGGACATGGGAGTGTTTTAGTAGCAAGAAAGTTAAAAGAATTAGGTATTAATGATTTTGCAGTAGCTACTATTGATGAGGGAATAGAATTACGTAAAAATAATATTGATGGTAATATTTTAATTCTTGGTTTTACTGATGTTTCTAGATTGAATGATGTTATTAAGTATGATTTGATACAAACTGTAGTTGATTATAATTACTTTTTAATATTAAAAAGAGCTAAATTAAGTGAAAGACTTAAATGCCATATAAAGATAAATACTGGAATGAATAGATTAGGAATAGATTATAATGATTTTAGTCATTTAGACAAAATATATAAAAGTAATAAACTCAATATACTTGGAACATTTAGTCATTTATGTGTTAGTGATTCTTCTTTGGATAGTGATATTTTATTTACTAAGAGGCAAATAAAGAATTTTGATGAATGTATTTTTTATTTGAAAAAGAAATATAATGTTGGACTTTTACATTTACAGGGAAGTTATGGAATAATCAATTATAGTTATTTAAAATATGATTATGTAAGAGCTGGTATTATAATGTATGGTGTTAATGATCTTATTAATTCATATCAAAAGATAAAATTAGATCTTAAGCCAGTTTTATCTTTAAAAGCTAAAATAGTTAGTATTAGAAATATTCAGAAGGGTAGTAGTGTTGGCTATGGTAGTAGTTATGTTGCTTCTAAAAACATGAAGATTGCTACTGTAGCGATTGGGTATTTTGATGGAATAGATAGATTATTATCTAATAATTTAGTGGTTAAGGTTGGTAAGTATTATGTGAATGTAGTGGGAAAGATTTGTATGAATCAATTAATGATTGATATAACGGATACATTTAATGTTAAAGTTTTAGATGTTGTTGATTTTATTGATGGTGATTTAAGAGTAGAAGATATGGCTTATAGAATAGATTCTATTTCGCATGAGATTTTATCTAGACTAAATAAAGATATAATTAGAGTATTAAGATAATTGGTCAACTGTTATGTTACGCAATGATGATACTATTTGATAAAGTAGAAAACAAAAAACTTCTAATAATAGAATTGATGTTCTTGGACTTAGGTTTCTATTAACACTTAATTCTGGTAAACTAACTAAGAAAGTATAAGATTTACTCTTATGCTTTTTTACATCTTTTGACGGTATTATCAAATGAAATATTATATATATTAAAAATATATGTTATAATTGTTGTGGATGTGGTTATTTTGAAAATAAAGATAAGAAATTTAGATATAAATTACATACAATATGGTAGTGGAAGTGATATTTTATTATTACATGGATGGGGTCAAAATATTGAAATGATGAGACCTCTTGGTGATAATTTATGTTCTAATCATAGAATTACAATTGTTGATTTTCCGGGATTTGGATTGAGTAGTGAGCCAGATTATCCTTGGAGTATTAGTGATTATGTGTTGTTTTTAGAAGAGTTTATAAAAGAAGTTGGTATAAAAAGACCAATTATTATGGGACACTCTTTTGGTGGAAGAGTTTCTATTGCATATTCTGCTGATCATGCTATCGAAAAATTAGTCCTTTTTGGAAGTCCTTGTATTAGGAATGATAGTCATGTTCCATTAAGTGTAAAAATATTGAAGTCTTTAAAGAAAATACCAGGCATGAATGGTATTAGTGAAATAATGAAAAAATATATAGGTTCAGATGATTACAAGGCTGCTAGTCCAATGATGAGAAAAGTATTAGTCAATGTAGTAAATGAAGATTTATCAAATTATGCTAAGAAAATTGAAGAACCAACACTTTTAATTTGGGGGGATAAAGATACGGCTGCTCCAGTAGAAGATGCTAGAGTATTAGAAAAGATTATGATAGATGCAGCTTTAATAGTTTTACCTGGAACACATTATGTTTATTTAGAGTGCTTACCTCAAGTTATAAGAATACTTGAATCATTTATTTAGAGGGAGTGGTTTTATGATTTTTGAATATCTTTTAATGTTTAGTCTTTTTATAGCACTATTTTTTAAGACTAAGAGAAGTCTACATATGTTACAACAAAATTTATATAATGAAAATAATAGATTTATGAAATGGTTATTTAAAAATATAAAGCAATTTGCTAGTGTTGAAGTGTTTTTTGTAATAGTTTCTTTAATAGGTGTTTTTGTTATATATGACTTAGAAAAGATTAGTTATTTATGCTACTTTCTAATGATAATAGTTAGTTTAATAGATGCATTTATTTGGTATAAAGTTATTAGTACTGATCAAAATAAAAAACCTTTAGTTGTTACTAAGAGGATTAAAAGATTAATTTTTACTATATCTATAATATATTTAATACCAAGTATAATTTATATTAAAAATATAGGTAATTTAAAATTAGAATGGATTTTATTATTAATAATTAGTATGATGATTTATTTAAATCAATTAGTTATTTTACTTGCTAATATTATTAATAAACCTATAGAGAAGTTAGTATACTTTTATTATAAAAATAAAGCTAAGAATAAATTATTAAGTATGAGTAATTTAAAAGTTATAGGTGTTACTGGTAGTTATGGTAAAACTAGTTCTAAAAATATATTAAGTAGTATTTTAAATATTAAATATAATGCTTTAGCTACTCCAAAGAATTTAAATACTTATTATGGTTTGATGATGACTATTAATAATAATTTAGATAAGTTTACAGATATTTTTATTGCTGAAATGGGAGCTTATGTTAGAGGAGAAATTAAAGAATTATGTGATTTTGTTAAGCCTAAGTATGGTATTTTAACTAGAATTGGTACAGCTCATTTGGAAACTTTCGGTAGTGAAGAAAATATTGTTAAAGCTAAATTTGAACTTATTGAATCACTTCCTAGTGATGGATTTGCGGTACTTAATGGTGATGATAGTAAGCAAGTTAACTATAAACTTAAAAATAAAGTTAGAACTATTTGGATAGGAATTGACAATAAGGATGTTGATTATTTGGCTTCTGATATTAAATGTTCTAATAAGGGTACTAGTTTTAAAATATATTTTAAGAATTTAGATAAGAGTTATGATTTTCAAACTAAGTTACTAGGTGTTCATAATGTTTATAATATTTTGGCTGCTGTTGCATGTGGTGTGGAATTTGGTATTTCCCCAGATGAGCTAGTTATGGCTGTTAAAATGGTTAGACCAACAGAGCACAGATTGGAACTTAAAAAACTTGGTAGATTTTATCAGATAGATGATGCTTATAATTCTAATCCGGTTGGAGCATCTAATGCATGTAAAGTACTTAAGATGATGCCAGGTATAAAGGTAGTTGTTACTCCTGGTATGATAGAGCTTGGTGATAGGGAAGAATTTTATAATAGAGAATTTGGTAAAGAGATTGCTAAGGTTGCTGATTATGCTATATTGATTGGGGAGAAAAAAACAAAGCCAATTTATGAAGGACTACTTACAAGTGGTTTTGATAAAGATAATATAGTTGTTTTTAATGATGTTAGAAAAGCATACACTTTTATTAATGCATTAACAGGTGATAAAGATGTTTATGCTTTATTTGAAAATGATTTACCTGATACATATAATGAGTAGGGAGGATTTTTATGAAAATTAAATTAGGAGTTATTTTTGGAGGAGAGTCTGTAGAGCATGAGGTAAGTATTATTTCAGCTATACAGGCAATGAATAAATTAAATCAAGATAAATATGATATTATTCCAATTTATATTACAAAGAATAATGAATGGTATACTGGGGATATGCTTAAAGATATAGAAGTATATCAGGATTTGTCTTTAATCAAGAAGTATGCTAAAAATGTTGTTTTATATAAATATAAGGATAGATTTGTACTACAGAAGAAGGGATTCTTTAAAAGAATTGTTTCTGATCTAGATATAGTTTTCCCAATAGTTCATGGAACTAATGTTGAAGATGGTGTATTACAGGGTTATTTACAATCTATTGGTATACCATTTGTTGGAAGTAATGTTTATGCATCCGTTGTTGGTCAAGATAAGTGCTATATGAAGGATATTTGGAAGAATGCTGGTATTCCAATGACTAAATATGTTTGGTTTTATGATACTGATTATAAAAGAGATAATGAAAAAATCATTGATAAAGTTAATAAGCTTAAATATCCTGTTATAGTAAAACCTGCTACTACTGGTTCTAGTGTAGGTATTAGTGTTGCTGATAATGAAGAAGAACTTATTGATAGTATTGATGATGCTCTACAGTATGATAGTAAAATTTTAGTAGAAGAAGTTGTTAAAAATTTGAAAGAAGTTAACATTGCTGTTATGGGTAACTATGAATATCAGAAGGTTAGTGAAATAGAAGAAGTTCTATCAACTCATAAATTTTTGACATTTAATGATAAATATATTGGTGGAGGAAAAGGTAAGTTAAAAGGTGCTAAGGTACCTGTTAAAGGTGCTTCAAAGGGAATGGCTTCTACTAATAGAAAATTACCAGCTGATCTTGATGATAAGATTAGAAGTGAAGTAGAGGAGATTGCTGTTAATGCATTTAAAGCTTTAGGTACTTCAGGAAATAGTAGAATAGACTTTTTAATTGATAGCGAAAGTGGTAAAGTATATATTAACGAAATAAATTCAATTCCTGGAAGTTTAGCTTTCTACTTATGGGATGCTAAGGGAATTAAGTTTACTGAGATGTTAGATGAAATGATTAACATTGGTGTAAAAGACTACAAAAAAAGAGTTAGTAAGACTCACTCCTTTGATTCAAATATTCTACAGGGCTTTACTGCTAACCAAGGGGTTAAAGGTGCTAAAGGTATTAAGGGTAAATTAAGATAGATCAAATTTGATCTATTTTTTTATAGATATTTTTTTAATATTTCTAAGCTCTTTTCTTGCATTGATGTATATTCTTTTACGACTTTTAGTACGTCTTTATCTAGTTCTTTGTTATTTAGGATTTTTTTACCTTCAATAATTCCCATATTGGTTCCTTTTATTAATAATTCGGCAATTTTAGAATTACTTTTATCTAAGAAAGTTTTCATTTCTATACCATACCATGTCATGGCTTTATTCATAGCATTTGTTTCATGAGGAGTATCTTCACTATTGTATTTAGGATATATTTCATTAATTTTATTTGATATGGCTTTATATTTATCTTTTTCTTCTTGAAGAACTTCTTTAAATTCCTCATCTTCTACTTTTTCAATTATAAATGTAATGGCATCTATTCCCATTGTAGCGCCTTTATTCATTTCATCTAAGGCATTAATATTTTCTTTCATATAATCACGCTCCTAATAGTATTATGTTTGTTGAAAAATTTATTTATACAAAAATGTAGAAGAATTTATATATTTAGTTTTAAACTATATGATAAAATATAATCAATATATATTAGGAGAATGGAGATTTTGTATGCATTTTTATGAATTAATAAGAAAATTGACTTTGGATAAAAAAGCAATAATTTATTTTGATATGGATGGAGTAATGGCTTCTTATGATTTTGGCAAGCCACTTGATTTTGTGAATAAAAGGCCATTATTATCAAATATTAAAACAATTAGTAAATTGTGTGAGTTAGAAAATGTTGAACTACATATACTATCAATTTGCAGACGTGATAGTCAGGTAAAAGAAAAGAACGATTGGTTAGATAAATATGCTCCTTTTTTTGATAAAGATAAAAGAATGATTATTTCAAAAGAGAGTAATCCAAATTATACTTCTAAAGAATTAAAACTTAATTATTTGAAATCTTTAAAGGTTAGAGAACAGATTGTCTTTGTGGATGATGATAATGAGGTTTTAAGTACTGTTCATGATGGATTAAAGGATGTAATTTTATATCAAGATTCGGAACTTATTGATTAAAGTAAAGGCTTGAAAAAAACACACCATTGTTGCCGCTTTTAATGGCATGGTGTGTTATAAAATCTTTGTGAGAGCGCTTGCATAAAGAACAAGTGTTTAATATATATGTATATAGGAACATTTGATAGTTGGGTGGGGTCAAACTTCTTTGGAGAAGGGAGACAATAAAATGAAAAAGAAGGAATTTTTAATTCTATCTCTAGTAATAATTATCTTCCTTTTATTATTCTTACTATTTGTAGTATTGATATAAAAGAAATTCACCTAACTCAGCAATGATTTAGGTGAAACCCATTTAATTGGCAACACTCAACATGCGAACATTGAATGTTCCTTTTTTATTTTATGCAAGTTTTCTTGCTTACATACTAATAGTAGCATAAATTATAGTTGTTGTCATAGTTTAACTAGAGTGATAAAGGTCTGTAAGCTAAATTAATTTTATGTTGCCAGTGAAGTAGTGTTATTAAATTTATATATAATTTTTGATACTTTTTTGCAAAATGTATAGAAAATCAATTCATCTTGCAAATAGTACTTTCTTAAAGTTTTTATAATTTAAAGTATAAAAAAATCTAGCAAATCATGTATTTACTAGATTTTATAATTTCTTTAATGGTGGGGCGTTAGGGATTCGAACCCTAGACCCACTGATTAAGAGTCAGTTGCTCTACCAACTGAGCTAACGCCCCATTGCTTCATTGCATATATAATTTTATACTATATTTAGTAAATTTACAAGAAAAATTTAAAAAAATTGTATTTTTTTTGGTATTTTTAGGAATTATTACTAATTGTATGGCTATAATATTGTAGTAGGAATTAAAAAATTATAAAATAATATAAAAAGACTTGACTTTAGACAAAAAATTATAGTATTCTATTATTGCGATTTGGAAATATTCTAAAATTTATTTAATATTTCTATTGCAAAAAGTATTAAAATAGTGTAAACTGTAAAAGTACTGGTTATTAATGGACTTGTAGCTCAGTTGGTTAGAGCACACGCTTGATAAGCGTGGGGTCACAGGTTCAAGTCCTGTCAGGTCCACCATTAATGCCTCAATAGCTCAGCTGGTTAGAGCACTTGACTGTTAATCAAGGGGTCCTAGGTTCAAGTCCTAGTTGGGGCGCCATTTAGTAATTATAAAAAGAGCTTTAAGGCTCTTTTTTTGTGCAACTTACTACTAATTGTCTTTTTTTATTATCTGGACTACATGTAGTTAAAATTAGCTGTTCCTTTTCTTCTTTTTTAAAATTTATAGTTCCATTTTTTTCTTCTTCCCAGATATCTTCAACTATGTATCTATCTATTTTATTGTTGATATTAACGATTACCTCGTCATTTGCTTTTAATTTATTTAAGTTTTTAAAGTATGATACTTTTTCAGTTCCGGAATGTGCGGCTAAAACTATAGTATTATTATCTTTGTAGAGAATAGTTACATTTTTATCAACATTATTATAGGGATTTTTAATATCATATAAATTATTATTTACTTTTATTTTTTCTATAAAGATGCTTCCAATGACCTTTTCTTTTTGTTCTATATAATTATATTCTATCTTATTTCTTGAGACTGACTTGTTGATTTTATTAGATACTTTGTTATAGTTTGTTGTTGATAAGAATAAGGCTATTATTAAAATTATTATAAACTTTTTGACCATAGTATTATTAATAATGTCTTAATTAAATCAGCTATAATATTTCTATTTAGGCCTGTATTTGGAACCTTAATTTTGTAATCTATTAATTCAAAAAATTTGTCTTTGGTAGAATCTATTTTTATATTAAATGGTTTTACTATTTCATATCCTGTAATTGTTGTTGTTTGTTTTATCATGTATTCTCCATATGGTAATTCTATTTCGATTTGGCCATTTTCATCTGTTATAACTGTTTTAATTAATTTTCCTCCTTTATTATATATTTCAAACGAGGCATTGCCTTCATTGTGTATGCCATCTTCATTTTGATATACTTTATTTATAATAACTTTTGCTTTTATTACTTTGTTGGTTAAATTTAACTCTATAGATGGCCTTTTTTTGCTTAGTTCAAATTCATAAATTTTATCATCTAATTGATAACCAATACCAGCTTTTTTTTCTCTTATATAATATTTTTGGTATGTTAAATTTTTTATTTCGGCAGTAGAGTATTCATCTATTTTTATCTCTTTTACTACTTCCATTTTTTCATTTAAAATTTCATATATTGCACCTTCCAGTTTAGCTTCTCCACTATTTTCTTTAGAATTATTATCATAATCTAGCTTGTTAATTATTATATCTGTTTCATCTATATTTATGTTTAACTTTGTAATTATGGGATTTAAGTCTCCTGTTTCCATTAAATTTTGACTGCTTTGTGAATTATAAAAAATTATTGGTTTATTATAATATCTGTCTTTTCTTTCTAATGTAAAACTATAAGTTCCTTTTTTTGAACTATCTATTTTTAATTTGTTATTTTCTATTTTGGCAATATTATTGTTGATAGAGTAATTATTTAATATATTGTTGTAATCTATTATAGTTATATCTTCTCGAACAACGTAATTAAATGTTTTATTACTAAAACTAGGAGTTATTTCATAATTATTTATTAGATTATTTATTTCGTCTATTTCAGCTTGATATATATCAGTCCTATTACCATTAAGTCTATCTGTGAAATAAAAATCTCCATTTGGCATAACTGTTCTCCAAATCATTAGCTGTGTTATGGCATACCACTTTATATCATAGTGATTTTTATAATTATAACCAAAATGTGCAATTGATGATACTCTTTTTATTTGCTCTTCTGTTAGATTGTCTGGCCTTGTTGATGAGTTGTACATTTCGTTTTCATTAACTGGTATAAATGGTTCTAAACAGTATGCAAAATTATTTGAACCTTGCTGTCTTTGTACTCTAAATTGATTATAGTATTTTACTTTATCTGGAGTAATTCTATTTACCCATATTCCCCTTATATATTCTCCTTCATAAAATTTTTCATTATTTGCTTGAACATCGATATGTGCTATTGTTATTAATGCTGCTACTAATATTAAAATAAATTTTTTCATATTTCCTCCTTGTCGAGAGGAAGCTTATCATTAAGTTTATTTTATTGCAAATGAGAGATTTATAAAATTCTGTATTTATAGTTTATAGATTTTTAAAAAGTATTGTGGAAAAAGTAAAATTTGTCTGATTTTATTATTAAAATGACAAGTTTGATTGTTTATTATATAATATACTATATAAAGAAGAGGTGAGATTATGACAGATCTTGAAATTGCTAGAAGTGTTCCTATTGTTAATATTAAAGATATTGCTAGAAAAATTGGTTTAACTGATGATGATCTTGTTTTGTATGGAAGTAAGATGGCAAAAATTAATAGAGTATATAAGGATAAGGTTGGTAAACTGATATTAGTTACAGCAATTAATCCTACACCTTATGGTGAGGGTAAAACCACAGTTAGTATTGGATTAGGTGATGCACTTAATAGTATTGGAAAAGGAGTATGTATTACTTTAAGACAGCCTTCTATGGGGCCAGTATTTGGTATTAAGGGTGGAGCAACTGGTGGTGGACGAAGTCAAATTATACCTATGGAGAACATTAATTTGCATTTTACTGGTGATTTTCATGCCATTACATCTGCTAATAATCTTTTGAGTGCAGCTATTGATAATCATATATTTCACGGTAATGAATTGGATATTCAAAAAGTTATTTTTAATAGATGTATGGACGTTAATGATAGGGCACTTAGAAATATTGCTATATCTGGTAGAGATGATTCTTTTTGTATAACTGCTGCTAGTGAGATAATGGCTTTATTTTGTTTGGCAGATTCTTTGGATGATTTAAAGAATAGACTTTCAA
>OIYS01000521.1_pt1 | contig 26355 bp, 25 predicted proteins | sample 1588271 | NCBI WGS metagenome assembly OIYS01 (sample SAMN03283286) | human gut metagenome | biome: human-associated habitat; material: feces | host: Homo sapiens | place: Peru | collected 2012
AAATTCGAATTCAATTGTTTGGATATCTTTTGTTAAATCCCAAGTTAATGTTTTTCCGTCTTCAGATACTGTTGTGGCATTATTTGCTAATGCTTTAGATGGAAGATTAACTGTAAAATTATTAGTTATTTTTATACCAGTTGATGCATTGTTTTCTTGTCTGTTTTGTTCTTCGTCTTCATCACCTTTTGATATGATAATTTTACCTTTGTAAGTGTTACCTTCTTTTGTAAACATTTTTTGTGTTGTTATTTCAGATAAGTCATTTGTAGTGATATTTTGTGTATCTCCGATTAGGTTATCTATGTTATCAATTTTACTTGTAAATTTATATCCTATGAAGTTTCCATCATCATAGATATCATTTTCGTTGATACTTTTGTCTGTAATCATTTCTTTGAATTTTTGTAGTCTTTCTTCTTGGGTGTATTCTTTTGTTTCTGTTTCGTAAGTTTCTTCATCAAAACTATCACCTGTTGATAACAGTGCATCAATTAATTCGTAATCCATTGCTGCATCTCCGGATATTTCCATAGATTTGTCATTGTTAATTGTGATTACTTGTTCTGATTTTATTTCGCAACCTGTTAATAGCATTACCACCATTAGTAATAAAAATATTTTCTTCATTGTTCTACTCCTTTAGTATAATTATATCAAAGTAATTAATAAAAGGAAATAAAAAAGTGACAAAAAAGAACAAATTTCTTTGTTCTAGTTTAATTTATTATTAATTATTTCTAGTTGATTTAGTTCTTTTTCTAGGTCTTCTTTTTCTTTGTTTACGATATTTTCTGGTGCTTTAGAAATATAGTTTGGGTTAGATAATAGTGTTTTTCTTCTTGTGATGGATTTTTCTAATCTTTCTTTTTCTTTTTCTAGGTTTTTTATAATATTATTATATTCATTATAATCCTTAATAATAACATCAAGAAACTTATCAACTTCCTGTAGTCTATATCCTCTAGCATCAATTTTAAATTCCTTCTCCAAAATATCTTGCATTGTCAAAGTAATTCTATCATTGTACATTACAAACCACCTCTATAATAAAATTATCTCAGAAATAACCTCATTTGTCAATTAAAAGAAGCCTTCTTCATAACAAAATATATTTTATCACAAAAGAATATTCTTGTCAAAAAAAAGATTAGTAATTTTTTTACTATTTTCTACCAATCTTTTTATCATCATCCTTGTTAATTTTTAAGAATATACTATCGTAAATAGAAGAAGCAATTATCTCAATATAACTTCTAACTTCCATAATTTTAGATACTTCCTCCTCATTGATATCACTAAAATTATTATCAATACTACTCATAATTTTCTTTTTATCAACATTAGATAGCCTATTAATAACTTTAAAAATATCTTTATTCTTACCATCTAGTTCATTCATCATAATATCATTAAGCCAATTTCTTGGAACAACAAGACCAAGTTTATTTCTAACCCCATCATCTCTAGTAAAACCATCTAATAAGCCAGTTAAAATAAACTTTTCAATAGCATATATACATTGTTTATCGTCATATTTATCTAAAGTTAAACGAATACTATTCATTAAAGCATTAGTTCCAATCTTCATAACCATATACTTAAGTTTAACAGGAGAAATACTACTAACAACAGTATACCTAATAGAATCTCTTCTAGTAAAAATATCAGCATTGCCAGTTTCAGAATAATACTCCATCATCTTATGAACATCAGAAGTATTATAATAATTAGAAAGTCTATATATAACATATAATAGTTTTTCTAACGACTTATCATCAAAAGAAAAGTAATCATCATTTTCTTTACTAGAAGAATACAAAAACACATCATCAAGAGTAAGATTCTTTCTAATATTATCCATAATCAACCTAGAAGAATCGATAAAAGAATTAATATCATCAAAAGAAATACCATAACTTTTATAAAAATAATCATAATTACCACTTTCAAAAAATAATAATTCACTCTCAATAAAGTTAGAAAAATCATAAGAATCAACTTCCTCTTCTTCTCTCACCTTTATAAAATAATTACGAAGAAGTAAAGAAAGAATATTAGTATAAGATAACTTACTATTAGAAATAACCCCGACATTACCAGTATTAAAAATAAATGGATTAGGTTTAATATCACTATTATATTCCAAAGAATTAATATAATCAATAATCATTTTTGCTTTTTCTTTATCATTAACTCTAATAACAAAAGCATCATTACGCATAACCTTAGTGATTTTACATTGACAGACAATATTATTATTTATAATAAAATTAAATACCTTACTCGCCATTTCATATATCTTACTAGCAGGACTAGCAACAAATATCTCTGTAGAAGACATCCCCTCTCGGTAGAAGGCACTATCACTTTTACCACATCTATTTTCAAAAGTATAAAAATATCTATTTCTACCACTAATAACAGTATTATCAGGAAAAGAATCCTTTAAATTAATCTGTACCTTAAGTAGATTCTCTTTTTTAATTCTCTTCCTCTTACCATTACTAACATAAAATAAACAAAGTTCATTATAAATAGTATCACTTAAAACATCTAAAGAAGGATTAGTACTATAAATCTCTTTTAAGTACGATAAAAATAAATCCATATCTTTATTCTTGTTCATAATCTTTAATTTCCTTTATAACTTTACTTAACTCTACAGTATCATCAAGTAATACCTTAATATCATTATCATCAATTTCTTCTTTAGGTACTCTAGTAACAATTTTAAACTCTTTTCCATTCAATATAACTTCTTTTTCTTTCATACTATTCCTCACTTATTCTTTTATAATAATTAAATCTATTCATTGCCCACTTTTTCTGTTCCTCAAGTATCTCATTAGCAGAAGTACTATTAACATTCTTTAAATTAGCAAATCTATTCTCTGTCATTAAATAATCTTCATATTTATTAAAATCAGGATTCTTAGAATCAAGTACCAACTTACCAGTACTAGGATTATATCTAAAAGTAATAAAGTATCCACACTCCGTAGCCAAATAAGCATTAGATTGTGAGTGTTCCATACCACTCTTAATACCATGTTCAATACAAGGACTATAACATATTATAATCGCGGGTCCATCATAACTACTAGCCTCTTTTAAAGCCTTAAGATATTGTTCATTATTATAACCAATATTACAACTAGCAACATATACATGTGGATAACACATAGCAATTCTAGCCAAATCTTTCTTATAATTATTCTTACCACTTGAAGCAAATGATGCTGTAGCTCCATAATTAGAACTCTTTGAAGCCTGACCACCAGTATTAGAATAAACTTCTGTATCTAGTACCATAATATTAATATTATCATTCTTTGATAAAACATGGTCTATGCCATCATATCCAATATCATAGGCAAAGCCATCTCCTCCTACTATCCACATAGATTTAGTAACTATATAGTCTTTCATATCATTTAAATAAGGATGTTTCTTATAATCAATTTCTTTATATACTTCTTTACATATATCATAATTATCCATATTATTAAGCCATTTTTTAAATACCTTATTTCTAGGATACTCTTCCATATATTTCTTAATCTTATCTCTCTTCATATTAATACCATTTAGAATACCATAACCATATTCAGCATTATCTTCAAATAAAGAACTAGCCCAAGGTATACTATATGGAAAACTAGGAGTACTACCACCATATATGGATGAGCAGCCAGTAGCATTAGCAATAACCAAATTATCATTAAATACTCTAGTTAAATTAGTTAGATAAGGAGTCTCTCCACATCCTGCACATGCTCCAGAATATTCAAATTTAGGAGTTCTAAAACTAACATTTCTACTAGTTAAAATATTACTATCATACTTATCATTAATATTATTCTTAAGTAAATAATCAAAATCTTTATCATGTCTCTTATTAGGTACCATCTCTAAGGCTTTCTTACCCATCTTACCAGGACAAGTAACTGCACATAATCCACAACCAGTACATTCCTCATAATTAATACCAATAGCAAAATTAACATCTTTAGGCATAATTGAAGGAATAGACTCTACCTTTTTATCATCTTTATCAAGTAAAAAAGGTCTAATAACACCATGTGGACAAGCAAAAGCACACTTATTACATTCTATGCAAGCCTCTGGTATCCAATTAGGAATCGACTCAGCAATATTTCTCTTTTCATACTTAGTAGTACCACCTTCAAAGACACCATTAGATACATCTAAGAAACTACTAACAGGAAGTGTATCTCCCTTAAGTAAATTAATTGTTTCATTAAAGTTTAACTTCTTATTATCACTACATTCTAATTTTACCCAAGAACTATCAATATTAACTCTCTTCAAATACTTAAGAGAATTATCAACTACTTTATTATTAATATCAATAATCTTTTTACCTTTACTACTAAATCTACTCTTAATATTCTCTTTCATAATACTAATAACTTTATTAATATTATAAATATCCATAATCTTAAAAATACAAACTTCCATTGAAGTATTAATCTTATTCTTAAGACCCATTTCACCTGCTACTTTATAAGCATCTATTATATAAACATTAACATTTTTAAGAGCAAGTAAATATTTAACTTTATTAGGTAAACTTCTAATTAAATCATCACTACTTAAATTAGTATTCAAAAGAAGTGTGCCACCCTCTCTAATATTATCAAGAATATCATACTTATACATATAAGAATCTTTAGATACCACAATAAAATTAGGATTATCAACATAATAAGTACTTCTAATAGGAGCATCCCCTATCCTAATATGACTTCTAGTAACACCACCACTCTTCTTAGAATCATATTGGAAATAACCTTGAACATACTTCTTAGTATTATCCCCAATAATTCTAAGAATATCTTTCGAAGTAGATACCATACCATCAGAACCATATCCATATATAAGCATTTCATAATTATTATTATCAAGTTTATAACTATTATCAATATCTAAACTTAAATTAGTAACATCATCATTAATACCAATAGTAAAATTACTCTTCATATCACCACTTAAATTATCATACACTGCCTTAATCATAGAAGGTGTTGTATTCTTAGAAGATAATCCATATCTACCACCAATAATTTTAATATCTCTATCTTTTAAAGCATTGACAACATCTAAATATAAAGGTTCTCCGCTACTACCAGGCTCTTTAGTTCTATCAAGTACTGCAATTTTCTTAACACTAGAAGGAATAACTGAAGATAAATAACTATTACTAAATGGTCTATATAAATGAACAGTAACCAATCCTACCTTCTTACCCTTTTTATTAAGGTCATCTACTACTTCCTTAATACATTCACATACTGACCCCATAGCAATAATAACTTCGTCACTAGACTTATCACCATAATAATTAAAAGGTTTATAATTAGTCTTACATATCTTATTAATTTTATCCATATAATAAATAACATTATCTATAGCCTTAGTATAATAATCATTTCTTGCTTCTGTATGTTGAAAATAAACATCTTCGTTCTCAGCAGTTCCTCTAGTAGTAGCTCCACTTATCATACCGTTATCTCTAAACTTTCTAAGAGCCTTTTTATCAATTAAAGTTTCTAATTTACTAAGATCAATTTCTTTTACTTTATCAATTTCATGACTAGTTCTAAAACCATCAAAAAAGTTAATAAAAGGAAGTGAAGACTTAATACTAGATAAATGACTAACCATAGCCATATGATAAGCCTCTTCTACTGAAGAGGATGAAAGCATACAAGCACCAGTTTGTCTAACTGCATACACATCTTGATGATCACCAAAAATACTAAGACTATGAGTAGATAAACTTCTAGCAGCCACATGAATAACTCCTGGAAGCATTTCTCCAGCCATTTTATATATACTAGGAATCATTAAAAGTAATCCTTGACTAGCCGTATAAGTAGTAGCAAGTAATCCTGCTTGTAATGCCCCGTGAACAGTGGCAATTGCCCCCTTCTCAGATTCCATTTCAATTACTTTAACTTTATTACCCCAGAAATTAATTTCTCCCTTACTTGCTAAAACATCAACTTTCTCCGCCATAGGAGATGCTGGTGTAATTGGATAAATACCTGCGATTTCCGTAAACTTATAACTAACTCTACTAACTGCTTCATTAGCATCCATTGTTCTATAACCCATAATATTCCTTCCTCTCTCTTTTATCATATTTACTTGATATAATTTTATCACAAAACTATCAAAATAACAACCATATATATAAGAAAAAAACTCTCAAATAAGAGAGTAATATTTTTTTAGTAGGCCTCTATAGCCATTGGTCTATAGAGGTTAAGTTAAGCCTTATCAAGTCTTAACTTAAAGTATCAACCATACATATTATATATAAGCATAAACTATTTACCGATAATAATTAACCTATATCAAATATATCTTTTAATAGTACATCATAGTTAGTACTTCTAAGAGATTTATCATCTTTAGATAAATACTTATTAACTAATTCAAACATCATAATTAATTCTTCTTTACTAATACTATCTATAATCTTCTTAATTTGTTTATCATTCTTATCATATGAAGAAAAGTCATAAATATCTTCAATTACTTTTTTAGTTTTATTATTTATTAATTTAGCCTTTTTAATCTTACATAAAATAAACAAAAGTTCAATATCAGGATTAATAAAATAAATATCTTCCTTTTTTATACTAACACCTGCATCCTTAAATGTTTTAATAATATCACTAATGCTAGTAGTACCATCTAAATCATACATAACTTTAACATCATTAAAGTTTTTTCTCTTTTCTTTTCTATACATAAAAGGAATTCTATTATCACCATGTGCTTCTACTTTACTCAAATCATACTTTATATCAAATATACTTTCTAATTTATCAAAGAAATATCTCTCTGATTTTCCTTCATAAATAACAGTTAATCTTGGTTTAAACCTATCCCTCTTCATAGAAGTCCTTTTCTATATCAATCTTAGGTAAAGCACCAAACATCCCCTTTAAATATCCTTTAAGAATATCATTTCTAATAGAAGTACTCTCATGATTTTTAAACTCATCTAAAGAATAAAAATAAACATCCTCTTCATCCTTATAAGTAAACCAAACCTGGTCCTTTCTAAACATGTATCTGCAGTCTAAAAGCATTAAATCATGAGAAGTAATAACTAATTGCATATTAGTATTACTTTCATTATTAAATAAGTTTAATATTTCCTTAACCAAAAGAGTATGAAGACTACTATCTATCTCATCAATAAAAAGAATACCACCAGTTTTTCTCAAATTAATTATTTTAACAACATAATACAAAAACATTTTTGTACCTTTAGAATCACTAATAATCGAAGGCATTTGTCTAGTTTTATTATTCATTTTATAAGAAGATATAATTTTAAACTTATTATATTTATCATCATTTACTTTAATATCATCAATTTTAAGATTATCAATACTAATATCAGCGTCTTTAATTATATTATTAAGTATTCTCTTTTCTTCATCTGTATAATTTAAAATAATACTATATATTTCATCCATATCATATCCATTATCAATAATTATCATTTTATCAAAAAAATCTTTTATTGTATCAGAATATTTTTTGCTATTACCAGGAAGCATAGTAACAATTAATTTTTCAGGATAACTTTTTTGTAAATTAATCATAGACATTATTTCTTCGTTATCAGAAGTAGCATTATTATCAAAAATAACTTTATTATTCACCCTTAACATTTCTTTAGTAACTTTTTTATCAAGTTCAAAAAACAAAGTATAATCATAAATATCATTATTACTAATAAAACTTATATGATAATCCATCTTTTTATCTTTATTAAAAAAATTATATATAACTTCTGAAGCAAACTTATTAGTATAATTACTGACACTTCCATCATTAATGATTTCTTTAAGAGCGGACACCGACTCTATAAAAGTACTTTTTCCTGTATTATTAGGTCCATATATAATTGAAGATTTTACTATATCCATATTATTAGTTTTCCATACATTATCATCATTAACAATCTTTTTATTACCTATCATTGTAAAATGTATTTCATTTTGAAATACTTTAAAGTTTTTAACACTAAAATCAAGTAACATATAATCCTCTCCTCCTGCCTGTATTATAACATAGTTTATTATTTTGTACAATGTTTTTGTACATTTTATATAAACTTTACATAATTATTATATTCTAAACTAATAAAATAAATACATATATAAGAAAAAACTCTCAAATAAGAGAGTAATATTTTTTTAGTAGGCCTCTATAGCCATTAATCTATAGAGGTTAAGTTAAGCCTTATCAAGTCTTAACTTAAAGTATCAACCATACATATTATATATAAGCATAAACTATTTACAAGTTAGTCCACGATTAGTAAGAGTAGTTTTAAAATTATTAAAATCTCTACTAATACCTAAATTAGTAATATCACTATCAGATAATTTAGATAAATCATAAGTATAAATAACTTTATAATTAGTATCATCATCAATATTAACATCACTAGTAAAACCATTAATGTTAGTATAAGTTCCAAACTTACTAGTATGTCTAGTTTTAATACCAGATATATCAAGAATACCATCTACTGTAGTATCAACAACATCATCAAGGGCTTTACCAACTACTCCACCAATAGCACCATCATTTGTACTATTACCATCATCACTAGTAGTACCATCAGTACCAGTACCAACACCATCAGTATTATTATTACTCTTATAATCATAAGTAAGTTTTATCATTTTAATATCATTATCCTTATAATCAATAACATAATTTGTTTTAGAAGTAATATTATTAACAGTATTATCTACACTACAAGTAAGCCTATCATTAGTACCGCAACCAGATAAAATAGTAATAACAGCAATTATAAGTAAAATCTTCTTCATAAAAATACTCCTTTCCAATATTAGTATTACCAATAAAAGAATAATTATAAAAAAAATAGTCATTTCTAACTATTTTTTAATTTATTAAAAATAAGTTTAAGTTCGAATATCTCTTTCTTATATTTTCTTTCATCTACATAATCTTCGCAGTAGACAATAGCATATATAAGATAATCCATATATTTAAGATAATCAATATCTACTTTATTATCCATAAAAACATCCAAAAACTTTTTATAAAAAACTTCCCACTCACTAAACATAATTTTTTTGGTACAAAAAGTATCACACATATTATCAAAGTATTTAGTAAGTTCAACCTTCTCTTTATTCATTTTATGCCTCTAATTAATATTCACAATTACCAGGAGTTCTAGGATAAGGAATAACATCTCTAATATTATCAACACCAGTTAAATATATAAGAAGCCTCTCAAATCCCATACCAAACCCACTGTGGTAGCAGCCACCAAATCTTCTAAGATTCAAATACCATTCCATACCTTCGTCACTCATACCAAGTTCTTTCATTCTATCAATAAGTACATCAAGTCTCTCTTCTCTTTGACTACCACCAATAAGTTCTCCAGCACCAGGTACTTCAAGGTCAACTGCTGCAACAGTTTCATTATCATCATTAACTCTCATATAAAATGCTTTAATATCCTTAGGCCAATTTTTAACAAAAACAGGACCATCAAAATATTCAGTAATATATTTTTCATGTTCTTTAGCAATATCTTCACCATATTCTGGCTCGAACTCCCATTTAACATTTGCTTCTTTCAAAATCTTAATAACATCTTTGTGGTCTATTCTAACAAAATTACTATTAATAAGTTTATTAAGTTTATCAAGTAAACCTTTTTCTACAAACTTATCAAAAAACTCCATTTCATTAGGACAATTATCTAAAACATATTTAACAACATATTTAAGCATACCTTCCATAATATCCATATCCATATCAAGGTCGCAGAAGGCTATTTCTGGCTCAATCATCCAAAACTCTGAAGCATGAGTTTTAGTATTAGAGTTCTCTGCTCTAAAAGTAGGACCAAAAGTATAAATTTTCTTATAAGCCATAGCAAAAGTTTCACCCTCTAATTGTCCAGAAACAGTAAGAGAAGCCATCTTATTAAAGAAGTCCTTAGAATAATCAACATTACCAGTTTCTGCTACTTTATTTAAATCCAAAGTAGTAACTTGAAACATCTCTCCAGCACCTTCACAATCAGAAGAAGTAATTAAAGGAGCATGAAAATAAACATAACCATTATCTTGAAAATATTTATGAATGGCATAAGCAGCCACACTTCTAACTCTAAATACTGCATTAAACAAATTAGTTCTTGGTCTTAAATAAGCAATCTCTCTTAAAAACTCTCTTGTTGGTCTTCCTTTTGCTTGTAATGGATAATCATCAGGGCAATCGCCTTCTAAAACAAATGACGAAAGTACAAGTTCAAACTCTTGTCCTTCTTTAGGAGACTTAATAAGTTTTCCGTTAGCAGTAATAGCACTACCAAGTTTCAATTTATTAATCTCATCAAAAGATTCAAGATTATCATCATAAACAATCTGTAATCCTTTAAAATAAGTACCATCAGATAAATCAATAAAACCAAAATGTGCTTGCTTTCTATGACTTTTAATCCAACCACTTATAGTAATTTCCTTATCAATGTAATCACCTTCATATAAATCTCTAACATCTAACATAATCATTCCTTCTTTCATTTTGTAAACTTTTTACTAATAATACTAGCAGACCTCCTAACATCTTTAAGTATCTTATTATATAAACTAGGATAATGTTTAAGTTCTGTAATAAAACAAATATCATCATGAGATACAGAACCAATATAATTATCATCATCATCAGTCCATACAGGAATCTCTCTTCCTAACAAATAATCAGTAGTAGTCTCTAGTACATCAGCAATCTTAATCAAGTTCTCTAGGCTAGGTAATCTAGTACCATTTTCATAGCCACACACAGAAACTTTAGTAACCCCAACAGCAGTACCTAAATCTTCTTGTGATAAGCCCCTTTTCATTCTCAGTTCTTTAACTCTCTTACCTACCATTATTAAATACCTTCCTTATAATTAGTTATCTCCTTGTTAATAATATTTTATAACATTTTAAAATAAAAGTCTAGATAGTTTAAAGAAAAAAGAGCCAAATATTCATATTTGACTCAAAAAACTCTATGCTTCATCTGAAGAATCATCATCATTGCTAGTTTTTTTATGATTAGGACTAGAAGTAAGAAAAGTAACCTTTTCTGCTACAATTTCTGTTTTCTTTCTCTTAATCCCATCAGGAGACTCAATAATTCTCGTTTGTATTCTACCTTTAACACCAATCATATCACCAGTGTTACAATATTCAGTAGTAGACTCAGCAACTGAAGACCACAAAGTACAATCTAAAAAATCAGTATCATATTCACCATTAATATTTTTATAATTTCTAGGAACAGCCAAAGTCAAAGTAGCATACTTTTTACCACTTTCAGTAACCCTAGTCTCAGGTGCTCTAGCAATTCTACCAACTAAAACAATTTGATTAACCATTAGTATCCCTCCTTTCAAAAGCACTATATCAAAAAGAGGTAACCAAAATCAAATAAGTAAAAATACGTTTTCCTATTCGACACACCAAAGAAAAAGAACTTTCAAAGCCTCAAAAGTTCATTTTCTAAAAAAACATACCCTTAAAAATATTTTTTAGTAAAAATATCTACTTTACACAAATTTTACACTTTTTCATTAATTTCTTTCGCAATAGCGGTAGCAATTGACCTAGCGAGAGCATTTTTTTCTTCATTCAATATCTTAACATCACTACTATTAGAAATATAACCAAGTTCTAACAAATAAGATTCATTTCCAATATTACTATCATAATAAGGATTAACACCAACCTTATCAGGATTACTATCATCGACATAAGCTCCAGTCATAAATCCACCAGTTTCTCTAATCATATATAAGTAATTGGAGTTAGTAGTTACATTATAAGCCTTATATCCCTTCTTTTCATATCCACTTAAAGAATCCTTAATTTCACTTTCCGTAAAATTATGTGTATAAATACCATCTTCTATTTTATAAGTTCTATTCGAAGACACACCTAAACTAGTATTACTAGTAATATTACTTACAATATCTTTTGCCAAATCATAATTGATATTATCTGGAGTATAAACTTCAATACCCTTAACCTTCGTAGACCTATTCTTATTAATATGAATAGAAAAAGTATACTTACTCTTAACCTCATTAGGAATAACAGCCCTACCACCTTTATTATATTCATCCATTATATGATTACTATCAATATCTCCCTCATCATGAGTTAATTTAACAGTAATACCATTATCTTCTAAAGTAGTCTTTATAAGTTTACTAATTTCCATCGTAAAATCAGTCTCCTTATAATTACCATAAGCACCACCACCATCCATACCACCATGGCCTGGGTCAATAGTTACATCATAATTCTTATTTTTACTATTATTCTTTTTAACAATAAAACTCATCGTATTATACTCATTATCCGAATTAATAGTAATAACATTATTGTATTTAGATAAAGTATAATAAATAGTCTCCTTATACTTAGTATCATTCTTAATACCATAATATTTAATAATAGGCTTTTCACTATCCTCACTATTAGGATAAGTAGCCTTAAGTACTAAATAATAAGTACCAATATCCAAATTATCCAAATATAATCCCTCATTAATAAGATTAGAAATATAATAACTAATTTTACCACCATCAGTATCCGAAGTAATTTCTATATCCTTATCTTCGCCATTAAATAAAGTAAGACACAAACTATCATAATTCTTATCTTCAATATCAATATTACCTTCTATATTAAAATGATTACCATAAACATAATACTTATCTATATTACTAACCTCTTCCTCCAAAACAAGTTTAGGAGTTTTATCCTTAAAATAATTAACATATACAAAATAACCGCCACACCCTAAAATAACAATTACAAATAAAAATCCAATTATCTTTTTCATCTATTTATCTCCTATATTAATTGCAAGCAATCTATTAAGTTCTACAGCATACTCAGTTGGAAGTTCTTCTCTAAATGCTGATATAAATCCCATAATAATAAGTTCCTTAGCCTTATCCTCATCAAGTCCTCTACTCATCAAATAAAATAACTTATCTTCACTAATCTTAGATACCGTAGCCTCATGTTCCATAAAAGAACTATTATTATCAACGATATTAGTAGGAATAGTATCACTCTTAGACTTATCATCAAGAATTAAAGTATCACATTTAACTGAAGCCTTTGACCCAATCGCATTCTTCGTAATTTTAACAATACCTCTATAAGTAGCATTACCACCACCTGAAGCAATTGATTTAGATACAATATTACTCTTCGTATACTTACCAAGATGAATCATCTTAGCACCAGAGTCTTGTATCTGACCACTACCAGCAGCAGCAACACTAATACAAGTACCTCTTGCATAATCACCTTTCAAAATACAAGCAGGATATTTCATATTAGTCTTAGAGCCAACATTACCATCAATCCATTCCATTAAACCATTCTCTTCAACAATGGCCCTTTTAGTAACTAAATTATACACATCCGTAGACCAATTCTGTACAGTACTATATCTACACTTACTATTCTTACCAACAAATATTTCAACAACTGCTGCATGAAGAGAATCTTCTGTATAAGTAGGAGCAGTACATCCCTCCATATAATGAACACTACTATTATCATCAACAATAATAAGTGTTCTCTCAAACTGTCCCATATTCTTACTATTAATTCTAAAATAACTCTGAAGAGGTCTATCAAGTTCCGTATTAGGAGGAATATAAATAAAAGTACCTCCACTCCATACAGCACCATTTAAAGCCGTAAACTTATTCTCATTATACTTAACTAGAGTATTAAAGTACTTCTTAAATAATTCAGGATATTCTCTTAAAGCACTATCAGTATCCATAAAGATAACATTCTTTTTCTTTAACTCTTCATTCATATTATGATAAATAACTTCACTATCATACTGAGCACCCATACCATCTAAGTATTTTTTCTCCGCAGAGATAACACCCAAATCATCAAAAATATTCCTAACATCACAAGAAATATTATTCCAATTATCTGTTAAATTATTCTCTCTTTCCTTATAATAAGTAATATTATCATAATCAATATCAAGTTTAGGGCCAAAATTAGGATTACTACTCTTCAAAAAAGCATCAAGCGACTTAAGTCTAAAATCAAGCATCCATTCAGGTTCACCTTTAATACTAGATATTTTTTCTACTACTTCCTTAGTTAATTTCATTCATATCACCTTGCACCCTTATTATATAAAATAAAATCAAATAAGTAAAGAAAAAAAACATCTATTTACAATAAATAGACAGTTTTAATTACTTATATTAGACTTACTACTAAAACCATTCATATAATAATCAGGGATTTTACCTTGTACAATTTTCATAGCAATTGGTATACTAGCAGAAATATTAACTTCTTCACTAATAATAGGTAAAATAACTCTTGTATCAACCTTAACATCAATCATAAGTTTAATTAAAGCATTATTAATACCATATTCTGTAACATCAGTAGAAAACCCAGTAACAACATCACCAACTAAAGATAACTTAACAGGAATCTTAGGACCAAGATTATATAAAAGATTAGACCCAGTAGCCATTCCAAAGGGAATATAAGTAATAATCCCCTTATCAAGTAACTCCATATCATAAGCATCTAAACTATTAAGAGGAAGTTCTAACATATCAATCTTTCCCTCTTCAATAGCCCTAAGATTAAGTTCAATCAAACTAGTAATAGTACTAAGTATCTTAGAAGTATTTTTACTATTAAAATCAATTAAAATAATCTCTCCCTTATCATTATAAACAACATCAAAAATATCTTCAGTCCAACAGTCACTCATTTGCTTAGTAATAGCCTTATTAATAACCAAAATAGTAAGTTTCTTAGTCTCAGCCTCAGCATAAGCCATAAGTACATCTCTAGACTTATGAGAATAATAATTAATAAACAAAATAATAAATAACACAAGAAATATAAATATAATAATAATAGTATTAATAACTTTACTTTTTTTTCTCTTCTTATTCTTTAGTAACATTCTCATATTTAATTATATGAAATAACCTTATTTAAAAGAAATAAAACCTCCAGAAATACTTAAAGTATCATATCCAAAAGCATTAAGTCTTTTACTAATTTCCATACTTTGTTTACCCTCTTCACAATAAAGATAATATCTCTTATTTTTATTCAAATAATGAGAATAATTATTAAGTAAATTATAATAAGGTATATTAATAGCATTCTTAACATGAGAAATACTATATGAATAATTATCTCTAATATCAATAATAATAGGATTAATAATTTTCTTTAGTTCATAAATAGAAATTGTATTCATACTAACACCTCACTATAATATATACTAAATATAAATAAGTGAAAAGTAAAATAGTACAACTTTTCCATACCTTTCACTAAAAGCCAAAGTCTTTTAGTGTTACTTCTAGCCTATAGTCTAGAAGTAAAAAATTATAAAATATGTATTGGTGTGAAATACTTTCTAACTAATATATTCTCCAAAGAAAAAAACTTAAGAATAAATCCTAAGTAATTATAAACTAAGTAATTTTTTAGCAGTTCTAACCATCTGAGCAGAGTATCCCATTTCGTTATCATACCAAGAAATAACTTTAACCATTTGTTTACCATCATGTTCTACAACTTTAGTAAGAGATAAATCAGCAAGTGCTCCACATGTCGTACCAATAACATCAGAAGAAACAATCGGATCGCTAGTAGTCATTAAAGTTTCACTAGCATTATTTATAAATGCACTATTAATTTCCTCTACAGTAACCTTTTCAGTAAGTTCTAGAGATAAATCAACTAGACTACCATCAGACACAGGTACTCTAATAGCCCCACCGCTAAGTTTACCATCAAGGCTTGGAATAACTCTTCCAATAGCAGTAGCCGCACCAGTAGAAGTAGGAACAACATTCATTGCACATGCTCTACCCCTTCTCTCCTTAATACCCTTCTTATGAGAAACATCTAAAGTAACTTGGTCATTAGTATATGCGTGAATAGTGGTCATAAAACCTCTTTCAATACCAAAATTATCATCAAGTACTTTAACAATAGGTGCTAAACAGTTAGTAGTACAAGAAGCCGCAGATACAATTTTATCTTCACTAGATAATATATCATCATTAACATTATAAACAACAGTTTTCATATCTCCCTTACCAGGAGCACTAATAAGAACTTTCTTAGCCCCTGCTAAAATATGTTTCATAGCGTCTTCCTCTTTAGTAAACTTGCCAGTACACTCAAATACCAAATCAATACCAAGTTCTTTCCAAGGAAGATTACTAGGGTCCATTTCACGATATACTAAAGTTTTCTTACCATCTACAATAATACCATCCTCATCAAAAGTAATATTTTTATCATAAGTTCTATGATTAGTATCATACTTAAGTAAGTAAGCAAGTTCTTCACTACTAGATAAATCATTAATTGCAACCACATCAAAGAACTTATCTTCTTCCATTAGTCTATATACTAATCTACCAATTCTTCCAAAACCATTTATTGCTATTTTCATTTTCATCATCTCCTAAGTATATTATATATTATTTTAATGAAAATATAAAATATTTTCTTCACTACTTTACACTTTTTTGATACTTTATTAGGAGAAAAAGACTGGCCGCAACCCTACGGGTCACGACCAGTCATAAAATTATATCCTTTTCCTGTTTCAGAAAGCACTCTCACATTCACTACATACAATATACAACAAAATAATATTAATATCAATAGATTATTCGATAGTTTATTTATTTTTTTTATATACTATTTCAATTCATCAAGCATAATTTGTTTTATTTTATCTATATCTGGAAAAAATAGATTTATACCTTGTTTTTTTAATGCTAATAATGAATTAAAGTTTTCTAATATTTCATCCTTTAAATTATCAGCCACTCTAACAGGAGCACCATTAATTGTATGAGGATGATCAATATATTTTTCTAATGTTGGAAATGCATTTTGCAATAATATAACTGATTTTTTATTTGCAATTTCACTTATCATTATAGACTTACAACTTCCATATTTTTTTATCTTTTGATCTATTATCGGCTGATATTTATTTATTTTACTACTCAAAGGAATAAACCATAATATATCTCTGTCCTTAATAGTAAAATATGTTGGTCTTGTTTTTCCATTTTCATGATTTATCATTAATCCTTTATCATTTATTTTATCAAAAAAATCATCTTTAATATGATAAATATATCCTGTTTGCACTTTCATTTAACATCAACTCCTCATGTATACCATTTTATCATAAAAGAAAAGAAAATTCTATTATATTAATAGAATTTTCGAACATTTTCGACCGAGATCATTTATAACTCGCACCACTCGGAAGCGACTAACATTTCGCAATTGGAATCATTTATAACCCGCACCATCCATAAGCGGCTAACATTTTCACATTAAAGCATTTCTTAATTGCAATAATAATATACTATATTTTTTTAAAAAAGTCAATGCTTTATCATAATTTCATTTATATTAATATTATATGTGATTAATTAAATTATATAGCATTTAATTTTATCCTTTATTAAAACTTTTTATCATCAGTTAAATTATACCAAAACTCAATATTAATCTAAATATCATGCAAACACTTATTAATACCATTACCAATAATAGAAGAAAGTTTATCAATAACAAAATCAACTTCCTTAGGAGTAACAATAAAATTATAATTAACAGAAGTAAGGACTTCATCAATAAGACTTTTCTTATCATTATCTGATAGTTCACCTATCATACCAAGAATATCTCTTTTTTCTTCCAAACTAAGACTTTTATCCTTAATTTTATTAATGTAATTACTTCTACTAAAAATAAGCTTATTCTTACTTTGATTATCCTTAATATAAGAAATATGTTTGAATAAATAATTAATAGTATCATATACAATAACAGAAGCCTCAACTACCGTAGGAACACCAATAGCAACAACAGGAGTGCCAAGAGTATCATAACTAACTTCCTTTCTCATATTACCAACACCACTACCAGGATGAATACCAGTATCCGTAATTTGAATACTTTTATTAACCCTCTCCATGCTACCAGCAGCAAGAGCATCAATAACAATAACCATATCAGGTTTAACCTCATTAACAACAGCCTTAATATAATCACTAGTTTCAATACCAGTACTAGCCATAACACCAGGAGAAAAGCAAGAAACCTTTTTTATTCCCTTACTAACATCTTCTCCCAAAATAAATAAATGTCTTGTAACAATCAAATTATCAATAACCTTAGGTCCCAAACTATCCGGAGTACTCATATCATTACCAAGACCAATAACAAGAATATTATCATTATTCATTGTAAAATCCTTAAGTACTTTAATAAACACATCTTCAATCTTATCACAATTTTCTTTATCTGTTGCATCATCAAATAAAATAGTAGTATATCTTCCTTTCTTCTTATTAAGAAGTTTACTACTATCATCATCAACAGTAACACTAGTAACAGAAATATCACCAAAATATTCCGTTTTCGTATCAACAAAATCATCATTATTCGTAATACTTTCAAGTATCAAATCAGTCCTAATATTATACTTATTTAAATCAATCTCATGTCCCATATTCCTCACCATTAATATTTTTTACAAAAAACACCAAAAATATTTGCTTTTTCTATAATTTTTTGGTAAAATTATAATTAGTTTTGGAAGGAGATGAATTTTTATGGCAAATGTTAAAAATGCAAAGAAAAAAATAATTCAAATAAGAAAGACAACTTTAGCACATCAACAATTAAAGTCTACTGTTAAAAATGCTATCAAAGAAACAGATAAAGCCGTACTAGCAGGTAACAAAGACCTAGCGGACAAATCATTAAAGAAAGCAATAAAAGCATTAGATAACGCTAAAGTAAAAGGCTTAGTACATAAAAATAAAGTTGATAGAGAAAAATCAAGATTAACAAAAAAAGTAAATACAATGGAAGTAAAATAATTACTTCTTTTTTATTTTGCATTTACTTAAAACATTATCATAATCCCTACTCTGATATATCATATCATTAATCAAATAAGAATTAAGAAAATCACACATCAAAGTATTATCAAAGTTACCATCATAAAACTCCTTAGAATCAAACATAATACCAGATAATACAACATTACAAGAAATAATTTTATTATTATCAAAATCAGTAAACCATCTAACAGGCTCAACCCTAATCCAAGCATAACTACCACTAGTATAAATAAGACCATTAGATAACCTAGCAAAAATATCATTAAAAGGATTAACCTTACATCTAACATATCTATTACCATTATATAAATACTCAGGAAGTTTAACATAACTATCATTCATAAAGCAAGTATAACTTCTGTCAGTAACAGTAAGACTCTTACATCTATATAAACTATCTAAAATAGTAGACAAAAAAGGGTTACAAATAGAATTAGGATATTCTCCAAAAAACAAAAAATCATTTTCCTTACCACTAATAACTCTATCAACAAGAAAATTAGGAATATTATCAAACAAAATAACTGGTCTAATTCCAATAGAAGAATCATTATGAGAAGTCCAAATACTTCCTCCATCACAATTAATACAATAATTATATCCACTATAACTATTTTGAAGAAAGTAAGAAGTAGTTCTATTCTTCAAATTCCTCTTACCACTCGCATAAACAAAGTTATTATAAAAAGCCCCATTAACAATAGCAAAGTCACTAGGAGAACATAAAATAGTATTCTTAAATAAATCATTACAAGAATTACTATATATTAAATTATCTACATAAAAAATATCCCTTTTATCCAAAATAGACATCTTCATATTATTCATTAAAAATCACCACGCCTACATATTATACCATCAAACCAAATAAAAAGAAAGAGAATAATCCCTTTCTACATCATATTTTCTAGGTTACTTACGGCTTTAGTTTTAGCAGAATTCATTTTTCTTACCATCTTTTTCATATTACCATTCTTTATATTCGTGTATAGAGCGGCACTCCCGACTCCAATACCAATTCCCATTAAAGCCATACCTGTCTTAGATTTCATATAATCACTCCCTTTAAAATATGATTGGTATATCAAATACCAGTAATATTATTAACATCAATTAAAAAATTATACTAATTATTATAAAAGTTAATAATAAAATCTTTTAAAGTAGTTTTTCTATTATCAACATAATCATTATTAATACCATAGATAAAAGAATTAGCCTCTCCTACAACAACAAGACTTTTCTTAGCCCTTGTTACTCCAGTATAAACAAGTTTATTATAAAGCATTCTCTTAAAAGAATTAACAATAGGCATAATAACCATATCAAACTCACTACCTTGTGCCTTATGAATACTAATAGCATAACCATGTCTAAAATTAATAAACTTATCAGGAGTATAACTAACAACATTACCATCATAGTTAATATTAATTTGATTAATAATCTTTTTATCACTAGAAACAATAATATCATCAATATAACCAATATCTCCATTAAAAACATTATTATCAGGGTCATTAACAAGTTGTAATACCTTATCACATTCCCTAAAAGTAACATCTCTAACCCTTACCTCTTTTTTATTATCACTCCTAGGATTAAAAATATTCTGAAGCATAACATTAAGATTATCTATACCATTAACAGATTTGTACATAGGAGCAAGAACTTGAACTTCCTTATCGGTATAACCCTTTTTAATAGCTTTTTTAACAATTTCCTTAATATAATTACAAGTATTATCATTATCACTACTTACAAATAGATAATCATCTTTTTTAATAAATAAATCCTCACTAATATTCTTATTCTTAATATCATAAGCCAAATTAAGAATATAAGAGCCTTCTGTCTGTCTATATATCTGATTAAGCCTAATAACAGGTAAACAATCACTATCAATAATATCTTTAAGAATCTGACCTTCACTAACACTAGGAAGTTGAAAGTAGTCTCCTACCAAAATAAGTTTAGCATCTCTTCTAATTCCCTTAAGTAAAGCATCCATAAGTAAAGTATCAATCATACTAACCTCATCAACAATAACATACTTATGACCATTAGGAGAATACTCATCAGTAGCAAAAGTATTAGTATCCTTATCCCAACCTAAATACTTATGAATAGTACTAGCACTAATACCAGTAGTTTCCATAAGTTTTTTACTAGCCCTACCAGTCGGAGCAAGAAGAGCTATATCATCTTTCTTAATTCTCTTTTCATTCATAATAATATTAACAATAGCCTTGACAATAGTAGTCTTACCACTACCAGGTCCACCTGTAATAATAGTAATGTTATTATTTACACCAGAATAAATAGCCTTTTTCTGTAAATCATCATAAACAATACCATTATCCTTTTCACTATTATTAATATATTTATCAATACTAACATCACTAGTAACAGACATATCATTAAGAAAACAAAGTCTCTCACAAATATATAGTTCAGCATCATAAAAATCTTTTAAATAATATCTTTTATCTTTAATAACAATTTTTTTATCTTTAGAAAGTTTAAGCATTAAATAATCAAGTTTTTCTGAAGAAATACTAACATAACTAGAAAGAGAATTAGATATCTCTTCTAAAAACAAATAAGTATCACCATTATTAAAACATAATCCCTTCATAATATAAATAATTAAAGCCTTAATTCTCCTATCGTCATCTTCACGAGTCCCCATACCAAGAGCAATTTCATCAATCTTAACAAAAGACATATCATCAGTATCAATAAGACTATATATATCATTATTAACATTATCCAATATTTTATTATTATACTTATTAAGTAAAGAAAGAGAATCCTTCATATCAAATCCCATCTTAGTAAGTTCAAGAACAACACTAGAAGTATTCTGATAATCAAGTAAAGTATTATATATCTTATTAATCTTACTTTCTCCAAGCCTAGGTATCATCTGAAGACAGTCTTTATTTTCAATTATTTTATTAATAGTATCACTACCAAACTTGTCAACAATTCTTCTAGCAGTAACTTCTCCCATTGGAAATAAATCACTAGATAAAAAAACAACAAGTTCTTCCTCTTTAGTAGGAATATTAACTTCAAAAGAATTAACATTAAACTGAGTACCATACTTATTATGAGTAACAACATCTCCATGTAAAATATATTCTTTCTTATCACTAAGTTTAGGAAGAACACCAGTAATATGAATCATATCTTTATCATAATCAATATTACTATCTTTAATCTTAAAGAGTCCTACCATATAACTATTAATTTCATTACGATATATCTCTTTATATAAAAAACCTTTAATAAAATTATCTTTCATATAATACCTCATTTCTAACTAATTATAACAATTTAAAAAGATAAAGTAAATACTATTTTTTATTTTCATTATATGCCCATAGTCATATAATGTTATTTATAGCCCAAAGGTCTATAAATAATCAATTATAATAGTATCTATTCACAGTGAAAACTTTCTTATCAATATTAAAAAAACTAAAAAGAAGATAATCTAGTATCTTCCATTACAAGTAATAACAATCACCTAATATTAAACAATTTATAATACCCACAAAGTTTGTAAGAGAGACAAAATATTTTTGGCTCTCTTACACCTCTCAAAACCATAGATTTGAGAGGAAACAAATACTAATCATTAGAATAATTATCAAAGTATCCCTGTACTAATACAACAGGAGTTCCCTTATCACCAGAACCACTAGTCAAATCACATAAAGACCCAACCAAATCAACAATCCTTCTAGGAGTAGTCCCAAGACTCTTATTCTTCCCAATAAGATTAGATTCCTTCTTTCTAATCTCATCCTTCATAGCAGTATTAAGTTCCTCACCTCTCAAATCAGATAAAACATTGTCAGAAATATATTTAAGTTTAATCTCATTTGGAGTCCCTTCTAACCCACTAGTATAAAAAGGAGAAACAACAGGGTCAGCAAGTTCCCATATCTTTCCAACAGGGTCTTTAAATGCCCCATCACCATATATCATAACTTCAATATCCTTACCAGTTTTATTCTTAATATCTCTCTTAATATTAAGAATTAACTCTTCTCCCTTTTCAGGAAATAACTTAAGCATCTCATCAGTACTTTTATTAGACCCAAGAAGTCCATATCTACTATTATAACCACTATTATTAATACTTTCATTCATAATATCATCAAGTCCAAGTATAATATTAGCATCACTTAATAATTTCTTAGTATTATCCCTAGTATGAATATCACAAGCAAGCACACTATCAGTATATTTTAATATATCCCTAGGATTGTTAGAAAATATAAACTCAATATCACAATCTTCATTCTTACATATATCAGAGTATACATCAACATAATTAACTCCAGTAAACTCATGAACAATATTACCAAATAATTTCCTATAAGTTATCTCATCAAAAGAATCACTATAAGGATTAATATCATTCTTATAAAGTAATTCATCATCAAATAAATGATTACCAACCTCATCAGAAGGATAAGAAAGAAGCATATATATTTTTTTACAACCTCTAGCAATACCCTTCAAAATCATAGAAAATCTATTCCTACTAAGAATAGGAAAAACAAGTCCTACTTCCCCATTAGGAAACTTTCTCTTAATATCAAAAGCAATATCATCAACACTAGCATAATTACCAGTAGCAATACCAACAACAGCCTCGGTAATAGCAATAATATCTCTATCTCTAATCTCAAAATTATCTTCTTTGCCAGCATTCAAAACAGAATTAACAACAATATTCTCTAAATTATCTCCACTCTTAATAACTCCTGTTCTAATACCACGAACAACAGTACCTACACATCTCATATAATCACTCTCCTACTTACATTATATATTAAAATAAATTAAAATAAAAGTATTTAATAATAATTTTACACAAAAAAAGAACTACCTATTTTTGATAGTTCATAATTAAATTACTAGTTTTATACAAATAATCTATTGTCTTATTTATTTTAATACACATATCATATTCACTACCAGATTTATCCATTACAGGAGGAATAGCCATATAAGTAAATAAAAGTAATCTTTCATCTTCTTTTAAAGGATAATTACTTTCATAATAATGAAATAAATCATCAAAATCAAACTCTAAATAATGATTTTTATAAAAAGATAATAAATCATATATAGGATTATCAATTCTACTTTTATTCCAACTAATTAAATAAGGCTTATCTCTTTTAATATAGTGATCTAAATTAATATTATTATGAATATATGAGACTCTCTCATTCTTATTATTTTCAATTTTTTTATACCATTTATCAATATTATCTCTAACATAATAAATACTACTAAATATAATATTAATATTTCTAGCAATCAAATAAGAAGATGGAGACATATAAACCTCTTTCTCAATCAAAGAAATAAGTTCATTATAATAATCATTTAAATAATTAATATTATTAATAATATTTTCATATATCTCTTTATTCTTATCAATATCAACTTCTCTATAAAAAGTAGTTTTACTATGGAGTAAACTAAGTAAATGCATCATATCCATAGCCTTCTGTTCCCTAGGCTCATAAATGTCTTCAATATAAGGATATACTTCATATCCATCAGAAGACTCAAGTAAAGAAGGAAAATAATCAAAAGCTCTAGACTTTAAATAATCATAAGTTCTATCAATACTATCATTTACTTTATTTTTAATAACAATTTTATTGTCAATAATTCTTGCCCCAGATTTAATAGTAAATACTTCTCCAGGTAATTTATATTTACTTATTTTACCTCTTAAATCATTGTTCATAAGTCTTAGGAATAATTACCTTATCCCCAGGTTTAATATTAGTTATATCATTATAACTTTCAAGTTCATCTTTACTAATACCATACTTAACAAGAATCTTATCTATCGTATCTTCTTCTTTAACAATATAAACATAGTATGTAGTATAAGTTTCAGTATCATCTAAATTAGAAAATAAGTCACTAGCAGTAATATTATCATCTTCTCTTATCTCATCACTAACTACATCTTTAACATCATCTTTTTTAATATCTATAGTATCCATTTCTTCATCTTCCCTCTCTTCTCTTACTTCCTGAGTAACTTCTTCTCTTACTGGCTCTTCTACTACCTGTTCTTCCATTACTGGCTCTTCTTCTAAATACTCTGCTTCAATAAATAAATCAATATTAACCTTCAAAGTATCATTATTAATAATATCATAATAAAAATCTTCTATATCTGCTTTAACCGAAGACATATCATATCTAGGATCTAAAGTAATATCAAAAGGTAAATCAAAAGAAAAATCATCTCTATTAATAGAGCCTTCATTCATTTTATAATCTCCAGTAATATGAAATACTCCCGTAATTATTCCTGCTTCTGAAGTATCTATTTCTCTCTCTAAAGAAATAGAAGTAATTTCACTAACTTTAGTTTTAAATAATAAATCCTTCTTAAATGGTACAATTTGTTTCATAATCACTCTTCCTTTCAATAAATAGTATGAAAGAAAAACTAAAATATGAAAGAATTATATAAAAACAGAAGATACATTATCTCCTGCTTTCAGTATTATAAAGCATTATTTTTTTATACCTCGCGTCCGCTTAACCACAGATTATCTTCTGACGCTACTCTTTATTTTGCTTTTTTTATTTATTTTCTATCCTACTGTGAATGGATCACTCATTGTTCCACTTCCTCCTGTTATAGCATTAGAGTTAAGAGAAAGGACAGGACGTGCGGAGTAAGAAGTATTACGGACATAACCCCAGCTAAGGTAACCAACAATATACCAATAACCTACACCAGAACCACCGCCCGCGAAGGCCCATGGAGTTAGCGTCCAATACCAGTAAGAAGAAGTATGTAAATAAAATTCTGTATTAGTAATATAACTACTAGTACTATAGTCACGTGTATATCCACCTGCATACACTATCTCATCTAATGTTATTAATGCTACTGGATATGTTAATTTTCCATTTCCTAGTGTATCATCTGTTGTAAATTTATCGTTATCATTTGGACATACTAAACTTGGTGTATGGTCTACAAAGTTTCTTTTAAATCCTCCATATGCTGTTACATTAGTTCCATATCCTAATCCTGTATTAGTCCATGAAGAGTTTACTTTAGTTAACATAGTATTAGTTGCGTCATCATTTGCTGTGCTTCTATCATTACAATATATTGCGTCTGCTACATATGTTGAATATCCCTTATCTTCTATATTTGTTTTATACCAAGTATCTATTACTCCTTTTATTGTACTATTATTTGT
>OIYS01000522.1_pt1 | contig 26327 bp, 22 predicted proteins | sample 1588271 | NCBI WGS metagenome assembly OIYS01 (sample SAMN03283286) | human gut metagenome | biome: human-associated habitat; material: feces | host: Homo sapiens | place: Peru | collected 2012
TAGAAATAAATAAAAAGGTATGAAAAATATTTTTCATACCTTTTTATTTATCTAGTCAAAAAGTTCTGAAGCTCTTTTGGTGATTATTGGAGTTTTTATTTTGTTATCTTTATTTGGGTCTTTATTAGAATTTGAAGTATTTGGATTATTGTAATTATTAGGATTATTGTAATTATTAGGATTTACAGAAACAGAATTACCCCAAAAAGGATTCATATAATTGTTTGGAATGTATGCATTATTATATCCATTGTTTGTTTGTTTTTGGTCTATGTTTGATAATGGTGTAAAAGGAATGGTATTTGAATTTACCATTGGAGGAAAGGGATACATTTCAGGTCCCATTCCACTCACAGGGTATCCCATTTGCCAAGGTCCATAATTTACATTTGACATTGATTGATTTGAAACAGCCTGTGAATTATTAGCTGGCTGAATAACCAAAGGTCCAGGTCCACCTTGAGGTAACATAGGTGGAAGCGTCATAAATGGAGCCATATTTGGTGGATATGGCATAGGCATACATGTTACAGGAAAATTCATATAATTTTGACATATAGAAATTACATAAACAAGCGGAACCATAAGAGTATTACCATGGCATTTATGGCAATATACATATTCCCTTTTTTCTGGTTTCATAAGTACTACACAATGGCATTTAGGACATACTAGTAAGTCTTCTAATCTCATACATTCTAAATTTGAGTTACATTTGTTATGCTTATTATCATGTCTATATCTGTCGTCAGGATAAAATTCCATAAAATATCCTCCTAAAAATTTATCATTTCAAAATATTCTATGATTAATAATAGATAAAAATTACAAAAAATATATTTGTTTAATATATTATTAATAAAATAATCAAAAAATAGAAATTTAAACAAGAAATATAAAATTATAGTGAAAAAAACATAAATTTTTTTTTATCTATTTTAAAATAGGAAAAAATTTGATATTCTTTTATAGGCGTAAAAATATATGAAACAAGGAGAATAAATTGAAAAAAATGTTGTTAAAGAAAGAATTTATATTAGAATATTTAAAAGTTACGATAGGTGTTGCTTTTATAGCTTTTGGGCTTGAGAGTTTTTATATACCAAATGGTATTGCAGCTGGAGGACTTTCAGGTTTTGCTCTTGTATTAAATCATTATCTTTCGTTTTTATCCATTTCTAGCATTACTTTATTATTTAATATAGGGCTTTTAATTGGGGCTTTTAAAATAATAGATAAAGATTTTGGATTTAAAACCCTTTATGCAAGTATCATATTAAGTATATTTATGAATTATTTTGATTGTTTATATAAAGGAATAGGACTTACGAACAATTTAGTTTTATCAGTTATTTTAGGTGCTTTTGTTATGGCAATAGGTCTTTTTATATTAATAAAACATAATGCATCTACTGGTGGAACGGAAGTATTAGCTAGAATTTTATCTAAGTTTTCAAACATGAATATACCTATAGCACTTTTGTGTATAGATTTTTTTGTAACTTTGTTAGGTGGAATAACATTTGGGTTAGATAAAGGTATATTTGCAATATTAGCTGTATTATCAGTTGGGATGTTATTAAATTTGTTTATGAAAATAAAATCTATAATTTTGAATAAAAAATATCAAGGAGCTATGTGAAGAAAAGATAAAAGCTATATAAAAATATACATTTAAATATATTTTTATATAGCTTTTTATTTTATATAGAGATAAAAATTTTATTCTTTAAAGTAAAAAAATAAAATTATTCAAAAATGAAAAAATATACCTTATAATATTAGGTAGAATTAACTTCACATAATATAAGAATTTTTAGGGGGAAAATAAATGAAAAGAATAAATAAATTAAGGGCGTTAATGGGAATAATAATATGTTTTTCATTATTTAGTGTATCATTGCTAGGGTGTTCAGGTGTGTCTGAGACAGGGAATTCTAATATTGCTGATAATGAGAAGGAGGTTAATAGGGCAATGGAATTGTCTGATGAAGATTTACCTATAGCGACAATAAATATTAAGGGATATGGCAGTATTAAGGCTGAACTATATCCTAATATTGCAGAAAATACAGTTAGAAATTTTATTTCTTTAGCAAATTCAGGATTTTATGATGGATTAACATTTCATAGAATTATAGATAATTTTATGATTCAAGGGGGAGATCCAAACGGAGATGGTACTGGTGGTACTGATTATTGTATAAAAGGTGAATTTAAAGCAAATGGAATTGAAAATACGTTAAAGCATGAAGACGGGGTATTATCTATGGCAAGAAGCAATTCATATAATAGTGCAGGAAGTCAATTTTTCATAATGAATAGTACAGCAACATATTTAGATGGCAATTATGCGGCATTTGGAAAGGTAATAGAGGGAATGGATATAGTATATAAGATATCAAAGGTAAGCACAGATGCTAATGATAAGCCATTAGAAGATGTTATTATAGAATCAATAACGATAGATACTAAAGGTATAAAATATGACGAACCTATTAAAATAAATTAATTTTAATAAATAATTTATATTGCATATTGTAACAAAAACATCATATAATATTAAGTAGTAAAAAGGCGTTTATGAATGAGTTAATAGCTTATTATATTTCGTCTTTTTTTTATGAGGTGAAGGGAGTAAAAATATGGGAAAATATTCTAAAGAAGATATTATAAGATTGGTTGAGGAAAACGATATAAAATTTATAAGGCTTCAGTTTAGTGATATTTTTGGAAGTCTAAAAAATGTGTCTATAACGGATAGGCAATTAAATAGAATTTTAGAAAATGGTTGTATGTTTGATGGATCATCTATAGAAGGTTTTGTAAGAATTGAAGAATCAGATATGATTTTAAAACCTCAATTAGATAGCTTTAACATATTTCCATGGAGACCTCAACAAGGAAAAGTTGCTAGATTAATTTGTGATGTTTATAGACCTGATAATATTCCATTTGAAGGTGATCCAAGAAATGTTTTAAAAAAAGTGATAAATGAGGCGAAGAGTTTAGGGTATACAATGAATGTGGGACCAGAGTGTGAATTTTTCCTATTTCATACGGATGACAAAGGACAACCAACTACAATAGCTCAAGATAATGGTGGATATTTTGACTTAGCTCCAACTGACATGGGAGAAAATGCAAGGCGTGATATGACATTAGTTTTAGAGCAAATGGGTTTTGAAATTGAGACATCACATCATGAAGTAGCCCCAGGACAAAATGAAATAGATTTTAAATATGCAGATGCTTTAACTACCGCAGATAATATAATGACATTTAAGCTTATAGTTAAAACAATAGCACAAAGACATGGTCTTTATGCAACATTTATGCCAAAACCTACATTTGCTGTTAGTGGTTCTGGTATGCATATAAATATATCTCTTTTTAAAGATGGAAAAAATGCTTTTGTAGATGAAAAGGATAAAAATGGATTGAGTAAAATAGCATATAATTTTATAGGTGGAATAATGGAGAATATTTTAGGGATGATAGCTATTACTAACCCTTTGGTAAATTCTTATAAAAGATTAGTTTCAGGATATGAAGCACCTGTATACATAGCTTGGTCTAATAAAAATAGGAGTCCACTTATAAGAGTTCCAGCATCAAAAAATTATGAAAAAAGAATAGAGGTTAGATGTCCAGACCCAAGCGCAAATCCGTATCTTGTCTTAGCATGTCTTCTAAAGGCAGGTCTTAAAGGGATTAAAGAGAATATAGAAGCTCCCAAAAGTATAGAAAAAAATATTTTTGATATGTCTGCTAAAGATAGAGAACAAGAAAATATTAAGTGTCTTCCAAAGGATTTGAGAGAAGCTATTTCAGAAATGAAAAAGAGCAGTTTGGTTAGAGATGTGTTAGGTGAGCATATATTTAATAAATATATTGAAGCTAAGACTTTAGAATGGAATGAATATGTAAAACAGGTACACCAATGGGAAATAGATAAGTATTTGAAAAAATATTAGATTTAAGAAAAAAGGTGTATTAAAATGGAGATGCAAGGCGGAGTGATAGTAGCTACGGGAAAGGTTGAAGCTAGTGAAAAGATAAAAAGTATACTTATAGAAGGTGGATATGATGTTTTAGGTGTTTGTAAATCTGGAAATGAATTGATAATGAAAACAATTCAGTGTTCACCAGAGCTGGTTATATTAAGTTATAAACTACCAGATACTACGGTTATGGAAGTTTATGATGCTTTAGTTGGAGTATGCGATTTTTTAGTTTTAACAAATGAATCATATTTGTCCATAGTAAGTGAAAATATGGATGTTTATTATCTTCCCCATCCTTTTTCAAGGAGTGTGCTTTTAAATTCTGTAAGCATGATATTTCAAGGCAGAAAGCAAATGGCAAAGCTTCAAAAAAAGGTGAAGAATTTAGAAAATAAGATGGAAGAGAGAAAACTTATAGAAAAAGCTAAGAAAATTCTAATAAAAAATAAAGGAATAACAGAAAATGAAGCTTTTAGATTTATCCAAAAAAAAAGCATGAATACAGGTGAAAAAATGATAAAGATTGCTAAAGATATAATAAGCAAGCAAGAGTGAGTTGGCTTAAAAAGGTAAAATTAGAGAGATGTATGAGGAGATATAGAATAAAAAATTCTATATCTTTATTTTTTGGATTAAAGATACAAGAAATAAATTAATATATACAATATAAAAAATATGATATTGATAATAATGGGCTAAAGTATTATAATTTTATTAACAATTTGTTTACAAATGAGGAGGCAAAAAATAGTGGATAAACGAATGAAAGGAATTATATTAATAATATTAGCCGCATTTAGTTGTGCTTGTATGAATGCATTTATTAAAGGTGCTAGTGGAATTCCTCTTGGAGAAAAGGTCTTTTATAGAAATATAATGCTTTTTGTAGTTTCACTTATAATGATTGCAAAAAATAAATCTTCATTATTTGGGCATAAAGGAAATAGAATAGCTTTAATAGGAAGAGGAGCATTTGGAACCATAGGAATATTGTTAGGATATTACGCACTGTCTCATATGTTATTACCAAATGAAACAGTATTATCAGATTTAAATGTCTTTTTTATAATAATATTCTCTTTTATATTCTTAAAAGAAAAAGTAAATATTATTCAAATAATAGCTATAGTAATTGCATTTATAGGTATATTATTTATTGTTCACCCAGGTGGAAGCGTTCCTATTATACCTGCAATAGTTACTATAATATCAGCAGCATTATCTGGTGGAGCCTATACTATAATAAGAGGTTTAAGAGCTAAAGAAAGTCCAGAAACAATTGTATTTTTCTTAGCATTAGTATCACTAGCCTTTACCGTGCCATCTATGATGTTTAATTATGTTACTCCAAACTTTCATCAAATGTTATGTTTGCTTGGAGCAGGATGTGGTATAGCTGGATTTGAAGTGTGTGGAACTATTGCGTATAAATATGCAGCTGGAAAAGAAATATCTATATTTGGATATACAGAAGTGTTATTTGCAGCAATTATATCACTTGCGGTGTGGGGAGAACTTCCACAAGTTATAGCTTACATAGGATATGCTCTTATAATTGTTGGAGCGATTATAGTATTTTTATATGATAGATCATTATATAGAAAGAAAAAAACTACATAAAATTTATTTTAATAAAAAGATAAACTTTATATTATTTAAGGTTTATCTTTTTAATTTATTTTGTAAATAGTTGAATAAATTAAGAAGATAAAAGAAAAATAAATATTAAATAATACTAATCAGTATAAAAGTATTATAGAAAAAATACGAAATTTGAAGAAAATTAAAGGATAATTAATGTATATTGAAAAATACACCTATATTATTAAAAATATATTTTTTTATTTATGATATAAATATATGAGTACATAAATTATAAGGAGTGATAAAATGGCAAAAGGACTGTTTTTAATATTTCCAGGGCATGGACATGTTAACCCTACCATTGGATTGGTAACAGAATTAATAAAAAAGGGTGATCAAATTACATATATAACAGCAGAAGAATTTAGGGATAAATTAGAAAAACTTGGTGTTGAATTTAAAGGATATGATGAAGAATATAGTGTAGATCCAAATAATAAAGAGGGTATAATAGCAGTTGTAAGAAAATCTATTGGTATATATAGGAATTTAATAGAGCTTGCACTTAAGCAAGAGGGTACATTTGATTATTTAGTGTGCGACTCAATTGTAAATCCAGGTAAAAAATTGATTAGAAAATTAGGAATAAAAAAGACAATATCTTTATCAACAACTTTTGGGTTGAATGAAAAAGTAATAGAAGAGTCAAGAAAAACTAATAATTTTTCAGAACTTGAAAAATATAAAGATAAGTTGAAAGAGTTAGAAAAAGATATAAAAGACTTAGAAAAAGATTTTGAAATGGAAATTCCAGATGTAACAAAGATTTTTTTAGGAGCAAAGATGGATTTAAATTTAGTATTTACATCTAAATATTATCAACCCCTTGCAGAAACTTTTGATGAAAGTTATAAATTTATAGGACCATCAATAGCTGATAGAAAGGAATTACAGGATTTTAAAATAGAAAATCCGCAAAATAAAAAAATTGTATTTATATCATTAGGAACTGTTGCAAATAAAAATTTAAGTTTCTATAAAAATTGTTTTGAAGCTTTAGGCTCAAGAGATGATTTAATAATTATAATGTCTATTGGAAAAAGAATAAATATAAAAGATTTAGGAGAAATACCTGAAAACTTTAAATTATACAATTATGTTCCACAACTTGAAGTGTTAAAACAAGTTAATCTTTTTATAACTCATGGTGGAATGAATAGTTCTAGTGAGGGATTATATAATAATATACCTTTAATCGTGGTTCCTCAATTTGGAGACCAGTTTATGGTTGCAGCTAGAGTAGTTCAATTAAGCGCAGGAGTATCTTTAATAAAGGATGTAGATTCAGATTCTATAAAGGAAGCTGTAAATAAAATATTGGAAAATGACTCATATAAAGAAAATGCAAGAAAAATAGGTGAATCTTTAAAAGAAGCAGGTGGATATAAAAGAGGGGCTAATTTATTGCATGAAATTCTATAAAAGTGGATTCAATTTTGAATCCACTTTTTTATAATTGAATTTAATTAAACAGATAGTATTTCATCTTGAAGTTCATTCATAAGTTCTTGAACAGAAACTAATTTGTTGACTTTGTAAGCATTGGAACCGCAAAATAAAAGTCCTTCATCAAGATTTCCTTGTACAGCGTTTATAAGAGCTTTGCTTATGCAATAAGGAGTATCTTTAGGATTGCAAGGTGTCAAGCAATTATAACAGTATGTTACAGGGATTTTTCCTGTTTTTGATGTTTTAGCGAATTTATTTAAAATGGCTCTTCCAGGCATACCAACAGGACTGCTAACTATGGCGATATCTTCCTCTTGACAGTTTATGTAGGAATTTTTGTATTCATCGCTAGCATCACATTCAAAAGTGCCTACAAATCGTGTTGCCATTTGAACTCCAGAGGCACCAAGTTTTAGATATTTAGCAATATCGAATCCATCGAAGACCCCTCCTGCTATGACAACTGGAATTTTTTTATTGTATTTTTCTTCATATATTTTAACTTCATTAAGTATTTCAGGGATAGTGTTATCGAAATTTTTTATGTCATCTTCTAATTTATCTTTAGAAAAGCCTAAATGTCCTCCAGCTTTAGGACCTTCTATTACAAGCATATCAGGAGTTACATTATTATGTCTATCCCAAAGTTTTAACAAAACTTTAGCACCTTTTAAAGATGATATTATAGGTGCTAGTTTTACGTTAGAATCTTTAGCTATTTTAGGTAAAGAAGTTGGCATTCCAGCACCAGATATTATAATATCTGCACCACCTTCAATGGCAGCCTCAACATATTTATTATAATTAGTTAATGCAACCATTATATTAACTCCTATAATACCTCCTTTAGCTTTTTCTTTAGCAATTTTTATATGCTTCTTTAAAGCTCTTATATTGGCTTCTACAGTATTAGTTAAGAAGTCTTCTTCTAAAAACCCTATTTGTGCTGAAGAGATAACTCCAATGCCACCTGCAGCAGCTACGGCACCTGCTAAGTTAGATAAAGATACTCCAACCCCCATTCCACCTTGAACAATGGGTAATTTAGCAACCAGGTTGCCAATAACAAGCGGTTTAATGTTCATTACATATAACATCCTTTCATTATGTATTAATATTATAATTTATCTTAAAAAAAATTATCATTTTGTTTATTAAATGATGAAATCATATTCAAGTTAAGTTTAAATTAACTTATAAGTATTATTGTTTAATATAAGTTAAGTTTAACTTTATAGAAATATGACTATATTATAAATTAAATTTTAAAAACTAACAAGACAAAAATTTAAAAATTCCATTATTAGGGTTATATTGATAAATATTTAGCAAATAATTACTAATAATATTATCTTAAAGATGATTTTTTTATAAAATATATAATATAAATAAAAATGTAGAAAAAATAGTATTATTAGTATATAATGTTGTTATTTAAAAAATAATTTAATAATAGTTGAATCAAGGGGGGATTTTAAAGAGTGAGCAAAAATAAAATGCAAATAAATAAGGAAAAATCAAGCAAATTAAAACCAAACATATTAAATGTATTAATATGGATTATAGGTTCTTTTTTTATAGTTTTTTTAGGAGAAGCGCTTCAAAGAGGGAGTGTAAATGAAGCGATTGAATTTATAGTAGGTAGAAATATAGTGTTTTTTTCAAATTATATGATAGTTTTAGCAATTACATCTTTATCATTTTTGTTTAGAAGAATGAAATCGTCTTATATAGTTATATCAATATTGGTTATGAGTTTTTACATTGGAAATTATTTTATAGAAAAATTAAGAGGTACGCCTATCATGTGGGCTGATGTTTATTCTACAAAAGATGGAGCATCAATAGCTAATAATTATATAAATAAGAAAACTATAATCATTTCAGCAATAATAATTTTAGCAATTTTTACATTGTTATTTTTTATAAGAAAAATAGAAAAGCCGCAATATAGTAGGGGAAAATCGTTTATAAGAGGGGTTATTATAGTTATACCTACAGTTATTTTAACAAGTGGAGTATTATATTGCACAGACAATATAATGGGCAGATTTTATAGGTACAGATGGGATATGCCAAGCACCTATAAAAACAATGGCTATTTATTTTCATTTATAGATAGTGCAACTGGTTTTAAAGTGGAAAAGCCTCATTATTATAGTAAAAATTTGTTAAATGAAATACAAAACAATATAGAATCAAATGAGGAAGTAAAGGATGTTTTTAGTGAAGTTAACACTTTAGAAAAGAAAGAAAATACAACTCCAAATATAATAGTAGTTCAATTAGAATCTTTTTTTGATATGAATTTAATTGATGGAATAAAACTTTTAAAAGATCCTATCCCAAACTTCAGAAATTTATATGAAAATTTTAGTAGTGGACTTGTAAAAGTTCCTACATTTGGTGGAGGAACTGTACGAAGTGAATTTGAAATGTTAACAGGTCTTTCTATGGGATTTTTTCCTGTTGGTGAAATACCTAATAACAATGTGTTGAAAAGAATGCCAGTAGAAAGTTTAGCGTATATATTAAAGGATATTGGATACACAACAAGTGCTGTTCACAATCATACTGGGAATTTTTATAATAGAGATTTAATATATAAAAATTTAGGTTTTGAAAATTATGTGTCTAAAGAATATATGACAAAATTTAAAAACGATACGACTTATGCGCCAGATATATTAAATTTAGATACTATTAAAACATTGTTAGAAAGTGATGAACCACAGTTTATATATAATGTAACTGTTGAGAGCCATAGCCCATATAATCATGATTATACAAGAGATAATAGAATAGTTTCAGGGGATTTTTCAGAAGAAACTTTAAATCAATTAGAACATTATGCAAGTAAAGTAGAAGGAGTTGATGAATATATTGGCTCATTAATAGATTATTTAAGCTCAATAGATGAACCAACAATTGTATTAATGTTTAGTGATCATCTTCCACAATTAGATGCAATAACTGATGAAGATGAGGATTTTGTGGGAGATAATAAATACAATACTCAATATTTTATATGGGATAATATGGGGCTTGATGTGACAAAGGAAAATATGAATGCATATCAATTGGGTAGTGCAATGCTTAGTAAAATTAATATGGCATCTTTAGGGGTTATAACTTCTTTTCATGAAAATTGTAAAGGTAATGAAGATTATGAAGAAAAATTTGAAAACCTTCAATATGATATATTATTTGGAGATAAATATATATATAATGGAAAGAACCCATATAGCACGGTAAACACTAATATGGGAATTGAAGATATTGTTATAGATAATGTAATTATAGATAATGAAAAGATAACAATAGAGGGTGAAAATTTTACAAGGTTTAGCAAAGTATTTATTAATAATAAAGAGGTTGATACAGTTTTTGTTAGTAATAATGAGTTGGAAGTTTACAATATTCCTAAGAATATTGTAGATGTAAAAATTGGTCAAATTGGTTTATATAATAAAGCACTAAGCTATTCCAATGTATACAATATAAGTAAATTAGATAACTAATCAGTCACGGCAATGTATTAATTATTTTGTTTAAAATACAAAATTTTAATAATACTTTACCCTCAATAGATGTCTTGTCAATAAGTCCGAAATATCGAGAATCACAACTAACATCTCTATTATCCCCTAAAACAAAATATTTGTTTTCGGGGATAATTACTTTTAGGTTAAAATACGAACTAGATAAGTTTTTAATATAAGGTTCTTCCAGTAATGTGCTATTTAAAAAGATTTGATTATTAGTAATTTCTAGAATATCTCCAGGAACACCTATAATTCTTTTAACTATAAATTTTTCTTCATTATTATCAACGTATTTTATGTTTACAATATCACTATAACTTGGGGTTTTATTATTATAAGAATTTAATGATACTAATAAAACATCGTCTGAATGAATAGTGTTTTCCATAGAAGTTCCATATACTTTATACAATTTAAAATTAGACGAAAAAATGTATAAAATAGTCACGGATATAACTATGGATAGTATTAAAGTTTTGTAATCATTTTTTGTTATATTTAAATTTTTAAAAACTTTCATATAAGATACCTCAAAATAATATATATATTTTTAAAATTCAAAAGATGTCTTAAAAAATAGTATAATAATAAATTATTGCCCAACATTAATAATTTATTACATTGAAACTGAAAGTAGAAGTGTATAAATAAAAGGAAACATTTATAGGTATTTAGAGTAAATTAATAGGGAGAAGTTATAAATCTTAGGATGTGAGCTTTATGGGGAATTTAATAAATTACTATGGAATGGGAAATACGGCTAAGGGAAGTGTGGATTTTTATCAATCAATATTCCAAGGTTTAAATACTATCTATGGTTTAAAAGGAGGGACGAGTTCTTTTAAGACTCAATTATTAAAAAAAATTTCTAATAGTTATAGCAAACTTTATAAAGTGGATGTAATAAATAGTTCAATAGATATAAACAAAATAGAAGGTATCATAATAAATGAATTAAAAATTGCTATTGTAGATTTAACACCTATTCATGGGAAAAAGCCTGTAAATAATGAGGTTGATTTAATAGAAATAGATTTAACAGAGGCTGAAAATAAGAACATACTAAAAATAAATAACTTAAATTTAAATGCTTTAAAAAAATCGTTTAGTGAAAATATAAAAAAAGCAACAAAAGAATATGAAAAAGCACTAGAAATACATGATATATGGGAAACATTTTATATAAGTAATATGGATTTTAAAAGAGCTAATAATCTTTCAAATGAAATAATAGATAAAATAGTGCCTAAGGAAAAAATAAATGAAAGCTTAGGGGTTATTTATGATAGGTATTTAGGAGCCGCAACACCTGTAGGTTCTAAAGATTATATAATAAATTTAACAGATGGATTAAAAAGATATTTTTTAAAGGGAAGACCTGGAACAGGTAAATCAACAATACTTAAAAAGATAGCAAACAAATTAATAGAGAAAGGATACAATATAGAAGTATATCATTGTGGTTTTGATCCTAATAGCTTAGATATGGTTATTTGTAGAAATTTAAATTTAGCTATATTTGATAGCACATCTCCACATGAATATTTTCCTGATAAAGAGGATGATGAAGTTATAGATGTTTATAAAGAATGTGTAAAAGCAGGGACTGATGAGAAGTATAGTAAGGAATTAAATCAAATAATTAAAAGATATAAAGAAAAAGTAAAATTAGGAACAAGATATTTGGGCTTGGCAAAGGTCATATTAGATAAAATAGAAGCAGTTTATGCTAAAGCTTTTAAAGATGAAGAGGCACAACAAATAGTAGAAAAATATTTAAAGTTTTCTTAGATAATAAAGGAACTAAAAAGAATTTTATCTTTTTAGTCCCTTTATTTATGTATAAATTAAATATGTTTTAAAGAAAAACAATCATTTATTATAGAATTTTTTATAGTATGTCTAATCTTATTTCTATAATGTATAGTCCAAAGAATAGTAAGACCTATAACTACATATGTTACAAGATTTGAAACAACTAAAAATACAGAAACTGATGTGTAAAAAACAAGAATAGTTTTTAGTGTTGCGTCAGTTAACATGGCTAATCCCCAAACTAAATTTATAAATTTTATAGAAAATCTAAAATAGTTTGTTTGCCAAAGTTGTTCAATTGTATTTTCATTAAATGTTTCTTTATCAGGTTCAAATTTAAGTATAAAATAATATACAAGAGGTTTTTTTAAAAGTAGAGTAATTAAAAAAGTAAAGCCTAAAATATACGTTACAAAAGATTCTTTAAGCAATAAAAATTTCTCACTTCCACCTAAAAATACGCATCCAATTCCCATAGCAAAACTAGCTAACATAAGTATTCCAAACGCATCTACCTTTTTTTCTTTTAAAACTTCATAGATATTGTAAAAAATAGGAGCTGTAATTGCTATTATGAGTGAATTTAAACTTGAAAAATAAATCATAAAAAAATGATAAAGAACCAAAGGAAGAATCGAGTTTATTAAAACACTAGGTAAAACAAGTTTGATTAATGATTTAATAATCTCTTTTTTACTTTCCATATTGTCACCTTCATTACTAAGTAATTTAATATTTTTAATTATAATTATATAAAAAAATATTATATAGGTCTAATAATAAAAAAGAAAATATACAAAATAAAGGATATAAAAAAACTATATTAAAAGAATTAACGAAAATTTAATAATAAAAGGTAAAAAATAAGGGATAAAGGATATTATCCTTCTATCCCTATGATAAAATTATTTAACTTTATAAATCCATCCTTCAGGAGCTTTGACATCTCCAAATTGTATTCCAACTAAAGTATCATAAAGTTTTTTGGTTATAGGACCAACTTCTGTTTCACTATAAAATACATGAAGTGTGTTTTTATATTCAATTCCACCAATTGGAGTTATAACAGCTGCTGTTCCACAAGCCCCTGCTTCTTTAAAGATATCTAGATTATCTATATATACATCACCTTCAGATACTTTTAAACCAAGATATTCCTTAGCTATGTGCATTAACGAATATTTTGTTATACTAGGTAGAATAGATGGTGAAAGAGGAGTGATGAATTCATCATTTTTAGTTATACCAAAAAAGTTTGCAGCTCCTACTTCCTCTATTTTTGTATTAGTTGCAGGGTCTAGATATATACAATCTGCAAATCCTCTTTTTAAAGCTATTTCATGAGCTTGCATACTAGCTGCATAATTTCCACCAACCTTTGCAGAGCCAGTTCCACGAGGGGCAGCTCTATCATAATCAGAAATCATAAAGTTTACAGGTTTTAACCCTTCTTTAAAATAAGCTCCAACCGGTACACAAAATATTCCAAATAAGTATTCAGGTGCTGGTTTTACACCTATATTATGACCAACTCCAATTACAAATGGTCTAAGATAAAGAGTAGCTCCAGTTCCATATGGAGGTACAAAACGTTCATTAGCTTTAACAACATCAATGCATGCATTGATGAACTTTTCCTCAGAAATTTCAGGCATTAAAAGTTTTTTTAGAGAATTGTTTATTCTTTTTGAATTTTCATTTGGTCTAAATAACTGAATAGAACCATCTTTAGTTCTATATGCTTTTAATCCCTCGAAGCATTGTTGTCCATAGTGAAGTGCAGTTGATGCTTCGCTTATTGAGAGCATATTATCTTCTGTAAGATGACCTTCGTCCCAAGCCCCATTTTTCCAAGTGGAAATATAACGAAAATCAGTTTTTATGTAGTTAAATCCAAGATTATTCCAATCAATATTTGTTTCTTGTTTCAAAAAAATCGCCCCTATCAAAAATAATTTACTAAATTTTAAATTTTGAGTATTTAAACCCCTTAATATTTTATCATTAAATAGTTAACTGATAAAGAGGGATAATGAATAAAATGTAAATTTATTCAAAATTATTTAGGCAAACTATATGATTTAAAAACTGGATTAATAGTATAAAATATTATATAGTTATACGGTAACTAAGAGAAAAATTAAAATTTAAGGAGATAATATGGAAAATAAATTTAGAGATTTTAAACTAGATATAAATATATTAAAGGCAATAGATAATTTAGGTTATGAAAAGCCTTCGAGTGTTCAAAAAGAAGTTATACCAAATCTTTTAGATAAACAAGATGTTATAGTTAAATCTAAAACAGGTAGTGGGAAAACTGCAAGTTTTGGTCTTCCTTTATGTCAAAGTGTAGATGTGGAGAACAATAAGGTTCAAGCAATAATATTAGCTCCTACAAGAGAATTAGTTCTTCAAATAAAGGAGGATTTATCTAACATAGGAAGAATTAAAAAAGTTAGATGTGAAGCTATTTTTGGGAAGCAATCAATGGAAGGGCAAATAAAAAAATTAAAACAAAGAACTCATATAGTAGCAGGAACACCAGGAAGAATTATAGATCATTTAGAGAAAAAAACATTAGATCTTAGTAGTGTAGAGTTTGTGATATTAGATGAAGCTGACAAGATGCTTAGTATGGGATTCATAGAGCAAATAGAAGATATATTAAAAAAAGTAAATAAAAATGCAACGGTAGGTCTTTTTTCAGCAACACTTCCAGAAAAAATAGAATATCTTTGCAAAGTTTATATGAAAAAACCTAAATTTATTGAGGTAAAGACTTTAGATTTAGAAAAAAAAATACAAGAAAATTATATAGCTTTAGATGTAAAAGAAAAGAAAAGAGCCTTATGGCAATTTTTATATGCAAAACATCCAAATCAATCTATAGTTTTTTGTAATACCAAAGACAGGGTTAATGAGGTTTTAAAAGAATTAAAATATGAAAATATTTTAGCTAAGAGTATTCACGGTGGTATGGAACAAAGAGACAGATTATCTGTTATGGAAGAATTTAAAAATAATGAATTTAAGGTTTTAGTAGCTACTGATGTAGTGTCTAGAGGGATTCATATAGATGATTTAAGTCTTGTAATAAATTATGAAGTTCCTATGGAAAATGAAAGTTATGTTCATAGAATAGGTAGAACAGGGAGAAATGGTAAAGAAGGAGTAGCTATATCTTTTGTCGCTGAATATGAAAAAAGATTTTTGCAATCAATTAAAGAATATACTAAAAAAGATATAAAAGAGATTTTTTATCCAAGTAAAGATGAGATATTAGACGGGAAAAAGATATTTAAAAAAGATCAAAATGAAATATTAAAAAATTCAAAAGTAAAGGTAGCAAAAAAAGAAATTCATAAGGATATAGTAAAAATTCATATAAATGCAGGTAAAAAGAAAAAAATAAGGGCTTTAGATATTTTAGGGTGTTTTAGTAATTTAAATGGATTAACTGGAGAAGATATAGGAATTATAGATATTTTAGATAATATATCATATGTTGATATTTTAAATGGAAAAGGAAATATAGTATTAAAAAATAACACAGTTAAAATAAAAGGGAAAAATGTAAAAATAGAAAAAGCTAGAAAGTAATCACACATTAATACAAAATATTTCTAAAATAAAAGTTTTATGGTATAATTTATTCAGTCAAAAATCAAGTATAAAAGGGATATGAGATATTGTTAAAATATTTAGAAATTATTAAATTTTATTGTTTTTAATATTAAGGATAATTAAAATATGATTTATGAATATAATATAGATTAGTATTATGGAGATACGCAATAAATGAAACAAAGTATGCTTTTGAAATTTTTAGGAATAATATTTGTTTTGCTATATTTTCCTAAAGGGGAAATGGTTATGGCAACTGATTATACAGATGTACTTATAGTTGAAAATAGTGCAGAAAACTATATTGTTACTGAAGCAATAAAAAATGTATTAGGAGTATATGGGGCAAAAGAAAGATGTATAAAAGATGTTGAGTATGATTATGGAGAATTATTTAATTATGATAAGGTTATAATTATTTCTAATGCTAATATATCAAATTCAGAATTAATACTTGATTTAGAAAATTTTACTGGAGATATATTTTGGGTAGGGTTTGGAGTATCACAAATACTAAAAGATAATGTTAATGAAGAACACGGTACAGTATGGAAGATAAATAATATATGGAATATGGTTATAATCCCCAATGAATTTGAATCTTTTTTGACTCTAACAGAAGCATTTAATTCATTTTTTGAGAAAGAAAATGACGAATGTTTAAGAATGTTTTTAAAGATAACAAATGTTAATACGTTATCAGATAGCACTAAGTTAAGGGAAATAGCAGATTATTTACATAGTGAAGGAGTACCTTTTATAATAGTGTTAGATGAAATACTAGATATAAAAAATTTAAGTATTAATGAAAATGATATAATTTATTATAATGTTAAAGAATTTTTTTCTACCATAGGATATATGATTGATAAAGGTGGTAGCGTAGTAATAAAAAATAATTTTATACATAAAAATTATTTAGCAAATGAAAATGATGAAAAAAGTATATTAGAAAAATTTATTATAGAGTGTGCAAAAAATAATATTTATCCATTAGGGATAGAAATAACTAGTGAAAAAGATTTTGAAAAGTTAAAAAATAGTTTTAATACGTTTATGTATAGTGGTGAATTGAATAATGTTTTTAAATATCCATTTATAATAACTGATTTTCAAAACAGTTACAATATAATAACGAATAATGTGGGAAAGATTGATAGTAATAATAAGAATTGGCTTCAAAATATAGAATATAATATAAAAAAATTATTAAAGGTAAAGGGAAGTGTAGGTACGGTATCTTACAATTCAATTTTAGACATAGAATATTTAAAGCAAATTGTGAAAAATTTGAATAAAGAAAATATAAAATACTTTGATTTAAGTTATATGAGAAACAAAATTGAACTAAATAAAATAGAAATAAGTTCATCTAATGGGGATATAAATTGTATCATAAAATCATATGATGAGAATATTTTAAATACGCAAAATGAAAACATTGATTTAAAGAAGAATTTTTTTCATACTAGATTAAATTTTATATTGTTAGGAAGTATAGTGATATTAAGTATATTATTCATATCAATATACAATTATTGTAAAAATAACAATAACAAAATAGCATAAATGTTAAATGGATAATAAATAATAGATAAAAATATTAAATTATTAAAAAATACTTCTATTATTGAAAAAAATATAGTATAATATGTATAAAGTTAAAAATTTATATGTTGAAGGGGGAGTTTTCAAATGGACGCAAAAGTTTATGTAGAAAATCTATTATGTAGTTTAGAACAAAATAATAAAGGTGAAAAAGAATTCCTAGATGCTGCAACAGAAGTTTTAACATCTATTGTACCAGTTTTAGAAAAAGATAAAAGATATATAGAAGAAGGAGTTTTAGAAAGATTGGTAGAACCTGAAAGGGTTATTATGTTTAGAGTTCCTTGGATTGATGATAATGGAAATGTTAAAGTTAATAGGGGATATAGGGTTCAGTTTAATAGTGCTATTGGACCTTATAAAGGTGGTTTAAGATTTCATCCTTCAGTAAATTTAAGTATTATAAAATTTTTAGGATTTGAACAAATATTTAAAAATTCTTTAACTTCACTTCCAATAGGAGGAGGAAAAGGAGGATCAAATTTTGATCCTAAAGGAAAATCAGATAGAGAAATAATGAGATTTTGTCAAAGTTTTATGACAGAGCTTTATAGACATATAGGAGAAAATGTGGATGTTCCAGCTGGAGATATTGGAGTTGGTGGTCGTGAAATTGGTTATATGTATGGTCAATATAAAAGAATAAGAGATTCTTTTGATGGAGTTTTAACTGGTAAAGGACTAAGTTATGGTGGTAGTTTAGCAAGAACTGAAGCTACAGGTTATGGACTTGTTTATTTAGTTGATGAAATGCTAAGAGATAATGGGAAAGACTTTAAAGATAAGACTGTTGTAATATCAGGATCAGGAAATGTTGCAATATATGCTACTGAAAAGGTTCAAGCATTGGGCGGAAAAGTTGTAGCACTTTCAGATTCATCTGGATATATTTATGATAAAGATGGAATAAATCTAGATGTAGTAAAGGAAATTAAGGAAGTTAAAAGAGGCAGAATAAAAGAGTATTTAAATTATAAAAAAGATGCAGTATATACAGAGGGTTGTAAAGGTATATGGAGCATAAAATGTGATATAGCCCTTCCTTGTGCGACTCAAAATGAAGTTGATGCTAAATCAGCTAAACTTTTAGTATCAAATGGAGTTTTTGCACTTGGAGAAGGAGCTAATATGCCATTAACTTTAGAGGCACAAAAGGTGTTATTAGATAATAATGTTTTATTTGCACCAGCAAAGGCTGCAAATGCAGGTGGAGTTTTAACATCTGCATTAGAGATGAGCCAAAATAGCCAAAGACTTTCTTGGACATTTGAAGAAGTTGATAAGAAACTTAAGGAACTTATGGTTAATATATATTATAATGCGAAAAATGCTGCAAAAGAATATGGATATGAAGGAAATCTTGTAGTTGGAGCAAATATTGCAGGATTTTTGAAAGTTGCAGATGCGATGTTAGCTCAAGGCATAGTTTAAAAGTAATTCATAAAACAAAAAGTGGGATAAGAATTTTCTTATTCCTCTTTTTTATTGTTTAATTATTATTAAATAATAATTTTTATTGCTAGATAATATTAATAATATTATAATAAATATAAATAATATTATTTGATATAATTAAATATACTAATAAATAAGAAAAGAGGTGTTTCTTAATTGATTAATACAAATGAAAAATTTATAGATATAAAAAAGAGTTTAAATAATAGATTAATAGGTCAAGATAAGTTTATAGAAAAACTTTGTACATATTTTCAAAAAAAAATTGAAAGTGATCAAAGAGGAATAATTTTCATTAATGGAGAAAAAGATACAGGTAAAAAATTAAGCATAAAATGTCTTTTTGAAAAATTAAAAGAAAAAAATTTAATTAAAGTAGGAGTAGTAGAACAAATTGATTTAGGCTCATATAACTTTAATTATGGATATAATGCTTTTTTAACTGATATTTATGAAAAATTAAAAAGTGATTCAGAATGTTTAATTTTTAGAAATATAGAAAATGCAACAAAAGATATTTTAAAAACATTGTCTAAAATATCACCAAATAGTTGTATAAAGTTAAAGGATAATTATGTAATAAAAAATCAAATATTAGTTGAATCTAGTGAAAAAAGTTATGAAAACATAAAAGAAATTACATGTAATAACAAATTTTTGGTTTTTGTATCAGATGAAAAGAAAATAGATTTAAATAAATATTTTTCTAAAGATTATTTTAAGATGGTAGATGCAATTTTTTATACTAAATCTTTGGATGAAAATGAAAGAAGAAGTGTAGTTCATAGGGAAGTATTAAAAACAATAGAGAAAATAAAAAATGATTTAAAATTAGATGTTATATATGATATAAATGAAAATGATAATTTAGAAAAGCAATATGGTATGTGCCATTATCTTCAAGAAACTTATGTGAAAAATGATAATTTTGGAATATCAGATTATGTTAAGTCAAGATTGTACGATCCAATTAAAAATTTAATGATAAATGAACATATAGGGATTGAGGAAAGAGCATTAATATATGTAGAAAACAATACTATTTTATGTAAAACAGATAAAGAGGTATATGATTTAAACAATTATTCAATGCCAACATTAGAAGAGGTTAAATATAAATTAAACTCTATAATAGGAATGTCAAATTTAAAAGAGTTTATAAACAGTATAGATAATAATTTTAAAGTGCAAAGAATAAGAAAAAGACTTGGTCTTAAAAATTCAAACATATCTTTAAATATGATATTTGAAGGTAATGCAGGGGTTGGAAAAACTAATGCTGCAAGAATAACATATGAATATTTAAATGCTCTTGGAATATTGTCAACTGGGATATTTATAGAAGCTAGTAAAGCTGATTTTGTAACTGAAAATTTAAATGATACAGCTAAGAAGACTATGGAAGTTGTAAATTCTGCCTTAGGAGGAGTATTATTTATTGATGAGGCATATTCCTTGTGTGAGAGTGAAGATGATAAAGTAGGAAAAGAGATAATAGAGGCACTACTTAAGGGGATTGAAGATAATAAAAATGATTTAATAGTTATTTTAGCTGGTTATGAAAGAGATATGGAAAATTTCTTATCTATTAACCAAGGGTTAAAATCAAGATTCCCAAATACTATTGCTTTTGAGGATTATAATCCTGTGGAAATGTATGAAATAGCTGTAAATATAGCAAAGTCAAAAGGATATAGAATAGACAAATCTGCTAAAGAAGGATTAATAGATTTGTTTACAAAAAATCAATTGATAGGTAAAAGTGATTTAGGAAATGCTAGATTTGTAAGAAATGTTGTAGAAAATGCTATAATGGATGCTTCTAAAAAATATTTAACTGATAATAAAAAGCAAATTGACCTTTTAGAAAAAGATAATTTCAATTTTAAAGTAAATGCAAAATTTAATTTAGAAGAAAAATTAAAAAGTATAATAGGATTAGATGAAGTTAAAACTCTTATAAGAAATCAATATAAACTTATAGCGGCGCATGAAAAGAGAAAAGCAGCTGGTGTTGAAACAAAACTTGAGCAAAATTTAAACATGGTTTTTGCTGGAAATCCTGGAACTGGAAAAACAAGTGTGGCAAGACTTGTAGCTGAAATGTTAAATAGTATGGGACTTTTAAAAATAGGTCAACTTATAGAAACAGACAGATCAGGCTTTGTTGCAAATACTACAGAAGAAACTGCGAAAAAAACAGAGGATAAATTTAAGGAAGCAATTGGCGGAATATTATTTATAGATGAAGCTTATACTTTAGCTAATGATAAATTAGGTAGAGATGCGATAGAGGTTTTATTAAAACTTATTGAAGATTATTCAAATGAAGTTATAGTTATTTTAGCTGGATATGAAAAAGAAATGGAAAATTTCTTTGATGTAAATATAGGCTTAAGGTCAAGATTCCCACTTTGGACGACATTCCAAGACTATAATCCTGATGAACTTTTACAAATGGCTATAAAACTTATAGAGAAAAATGGATTTAAATTATCAAAAAATGCATATATTTCTTTAAAAAATAGTTTGATAGATGTTTATGAAAACTCAGATGCACAATCTGGAAATGGTAGAATGGTTCGAAATTATGTTGAAAATCTTATAAGAAATCAAAGTATAAGAATTGCTGAAAATGATATAAGTGTGTATGAGATGAATCTTATAACAACAAGAGATATTGAAAAAATAAATGAGGCAGAACATATAAATACTTATGATTTAGAACAAAAGCTAAATGAAGTTATTATTGCTGAGAATTCAAAACAATTTATAAGAAATCAATATAATCTAACAAGGGTTAATAAAAAGAGACAACGTCTAGGGATGAGAACAGAAGTTAATAGACTTATGAATATGGTATTTATAGGGGAAGATGGAACCGGTAAAAAAACAGCATTAAAAATATTAAGTGAGATGTATTATAACTTAGGTATGGTTAAATCAAAGAACTTAATGGAATTGGCTGCAAGAGATATATTACTTATGCTAAAAGACGGAAATAAATTAAAAGATATTTTAGGAGAATCTTTAGGAAGAGTCTTATATATAAATGACTTTAATCTTTTAATGGAAGAGGATAATAATGAATATATTTTAGATGCATTATTAAAGTTTATAGACGAAAATAAAACAAAAGTTATAGTGGCATTGAGTGGAGATGGAGATAAATTAAGATGTCTTTATGCAGGTAACTCTGATTTTAGTGGAAGATTTCCACTTTGGTTGAATTTCTCACCGTATAATTTAGAACAGCTTATAGGAGTTGCAAGATATTCTTTAAAAGAAAAAGGATTTGTGCTTAGCAAAGGTACAGATGAGCTACTAAAAAGTATTATGGATGAGTTTTCAAACAATAAAAAATTATCAATAAAAAACGGAATAATGGTTAAAAAATTTATAGATACTTTAATTAGAGTTCAGAGCATAAGAGTTAGTACAGGTTCTTTATCAGCAAAAGAAATAAATACTATAATAGATAAAGATATTTTATTGACTAAAGAAAGATTTATTGAAAGAAATATTTTTGCATGTGAACTATGTAAAGATGGTGCTGGACTTGGAATTTTATGTAGAAGAAAGAATAATGATAGAGTAATTGCAAATAGGAGAAATGCAAGGGCATTTACAATTGAAGATAAGAAAGATATTAAACCTTTGTTTGTAGCAGATATAGAAAAACACGAACTAACAGAAGAAAAAAGAATGAAAAAGAGTGGAGTGGAAAAAGAAAGAAAAATAATTGAACCACAAACTAAATTAAATTCTGAATTATTAAAGGAAGAACTTCTAAATATTAAAAATCTTTTTGATTTAAATGTTATAGACGAAAGTGAATTTAAAGTTCTAAAAGCAAAAATAATAAGTAAATATTAAAAGAATATATTAATATAAGTATTGACAATATGTTTTTAAAAATTTAATATAAAAGTGTAAGTTAATTTAAATTATTATTTTCATTATAATGAGATGTTCTTATTTTAATGTAATAGCAGTTAAAGTTTATTGTCTAACAGAAAAGAAATGCTAATCTGGAAGACTAACACATAATTATTTATAAAGTTTATTAATGCTAATGAAGGTTATAAATTATGTTTAGCCTATGTGAATAAATATAAACCTAGTTTTCTGTTTGAGAAAGCTAGGTTTATTGTTTTTTAGAGGAGGAGTTTTTATGGAAAAAATAGCTGTTATAAGTGCTATTTTAGAAGATCCTATAAAGAGTCAGGAAGAGTTTAATGATATCCTTATTAATTTTAGAGGCAAAATTAAAGGGAGAATGGGAATACCAATAAGAGAGGATATAACAGTTATATCTATAATACTTACAGGTAAGTTGGATGAAATAAATAGTCTTACAGGAAAGTTAGGAAAAATTCAAGGAGTAAGTATAAAAACTGCTATAGGTAAAAAAGAAATTTAAGGAGATGGGAATGAATACAATAAATATTATTGATAAGTTGTATAAAGAGAATATTGCAACTAGAGAAGAACTTTTATATCTTTTAGATAATATAGATAAGGATTCAATAAATTATTTAACTGAAAAAGCTAATGAAGTTCGAATGAAAACATATAAAGATAAGGTTTATATGAGAGGGCTTATAGAGTTTACAAACTACTGTGTAAGAGATTGTAAGTATTGTGGCATAAGGAAAAGTAATAAGGATGCAGATAGGTATAGATTAACTGTAGAGCAGATAGTAAATTGTGCTGTTTTAGGAGATAAATTAGGGTATAAAACAGTTGTTTTACAAGGGGGAGAGGATCCTTTCTTTACAGATGAGATTATGGTTGAAATTATAACGAAGATAAAATCTATACTTCCTAATAACGCAATTACCTTATCAATAGGCGAAAGGTCTTATGAAAGCTATAAAAAAATGTTTAAAGCAGGTGCTGATAGATATCTTTTGAGACATGAAACAGCAACCAAAACTCTTTATGAAAAGCTTCATCCAAACGCTAGTTTTGAAAATAGAAGAAAATGTTTAGAAGATTTAAGAGAGATAGGATATCAAATAGGCTCTGGATTTATGATAGGGCTTCCTGAACAAGATAATAATAGTTTGGTAGATGATTTGATCTATACAAAACAATTAAAACCTCATATGTGTGGTATAGGACCTTTTATACCTCATAAAGATACTCCTTTAAATAATGAGGAAGGTGGAACATTAGAAAAAACAATTATAATGATTGCTATTTTAAGACTTCTTCTTCCAGACACATTGCTTCCGGCAACAACATCATTAGGAACTATAGACCCAACTGGTAGAGAAAAAGGAATAAAAGCAGGTGCAAATGTTGTTATGCCTAATTTATCACCAACTGATGTGCGTGAAAAATATTCTCTTTATGATGGAAAGATATGTACAGGGGATGAAGCTGCGGAGTGTAGAATGTGTATAGAGAGAAGAATGAATAATATAGGCTTTCAGATTGATATATCTAGAGGAGACAGTATTCTTTGGGAAAAAGAAAATAAATAGAATTTATTTTAAGTTTTAATAAAACGTTAGGAGAATGTGAAATGGAAAATTTTATAAATCATGAATATATATATAAACTTTTAGAAGATGGGAAAAAGGCAACCAAAGAAGATATAATACAAATTTTAGAAAAAGCAAAGAATAAACAAGGGGTAAGCCACGAGGATGTTGCAGCACTTATACAGGTTGAAGATAAGGAACTACTAAAAAAGATATTTGAAGTTGCAGGGGAAATAAAAGAATCTATATATGGAAATAGGGTTGTTGTTTTTGCTCCTTTATATATAAGTGATTATTGTGTGAATAATTGTGTGTATTGTGGATATCATAAGTGTCATGATTTTAAGAGAAGAAGATTAACTCAAGAAGAAATTGCAGAAGAAGTATCCAATATTCTTCAAAGACAGATTAGAAGAAGTAAAATCGCAAATAAATACGAATGTGGAAATAATAACAATGGACTTAGCATCAGAAGAAAATTGCAAGGAATTGTATCAAAAAACAAAAGGTGTAGATGTATTAATAAATAATGCGGGATTTGGAACATTTGGGGAATTTACCACAACAAATTTAGAAACAGAATTAGAAATGATAAAAACCAACATAGTAGCAGTGCATATATTAACAAAATTATTTTTACAAGATATGGTAAAAGAAGATAAGGGCTATATTTTAAATGTTGCATCAATAGCGGGATTTTTGCCAGGACCACTTATGGCAACATATTATTCTACTAAAGCATATGTATTAAGACTAAGCCAAAGTATACAAGAAGAGCTAAAAAAACAAAAATCAAATGTGAAGGTAAGTGTGCTATGCCCAGGTCCAATAGCAACCGATTTTTTATCACGAGCAGGAGTAACATTTAAAACAAAATCCGCTTCAAGCGAATATGTGGCAAAATATGCTATAGAAAAAATGTTAAAAGGCAAAAAAGTTATAGTACCAACATTAAAAATAAAATGCGCAAGATTTTTGTGCAAATGCACGTCAGATAAAATTTTAGCAAAATTTGCATACAGTGTTCAGGAAAAAAGAAAAAGATAAAAGACTAAGGTTTATTTGCAGTTATAGGAGAATTTAGAGAAAAATATATGTAATTATAAATACGGTCCAATTCTCCTATAAACTGATTGGTTAATTTTATTTTATACTCAATCATTTATATTATATTTTTCCTCCATTTCTTCAAATGCTTTAGTAGCAGAATGGTAATCTCCATTTTTTATTTCAGTTAATCCTTGATTAATTTTTTCATAAATATCTTTTTTAAAACTTTCAAAATCAGAATATTTTTTATCAAAACAATTAGATACAATTTTCTCAATTATAGCTTCTTCATATTTTTCATAAGCTTCAGAACTTAATAAAACTAGATCATTATAACCATTTTTAGTAATATATACTGGATTATTAGTTTCGTGGCAAAGACGAGAAATTTCATTGTATTTATTCCTTAAATCGGCACAAGGTCTAATAATTGCCATTACTTTTACTTTCTTTTATTATTATAGACGAATTATACAGTAATTATGATATATTTACAACCTATTATTTGAATAAATAAAAGAAAAATATTGCAGGCTTGTCGCCTTTTGTCGACAAAAATAAATGGACAAGACTGGGAAAATATGGTATAAAATGAATGTGCACTTTTTGTTGGTGTATATTTATTTTAAAAATTT
>OIYS01000525.1_pt1 | contig 26201 bp, 25 predicted proteins | sample 1588271 | NCBI WGS metagenome assembly OIYS01 (sample SAMN03283286) | human gut metagenome | biome: human-associated habitat; material: feces | host: Homo sapiens | place: Peru | collected 2012
CAGTCGAAGCGGAAAGAGGGTGGATATAAACCTTATGAGTTCGACTTTCTTTTGCTATATTGATGTGATGAATGAACTCTGCGAAAAACTGCCGTTTGAGGATGTTGTCGGATTCCTCGAATTTAACGGATTTACAAAGGAAGAACAGACGTTGTTTGACCGGCACAGAAAAACAGAGTCGGAGTATTACATAGGAAAACGGTATTGATATATTTAAGAAAAGCAGAGTGATATTTAATGAAATATCTTGACGATTCGGTATTTGATATTTACCCGGAGGACGAAGCGTGGAAAATCGCAGAGGAAAAGGCGAAAGAATATTTAAAAGAATACGAAAAGGCAAAGCCGTTACTTTCGTCCGAATTTCTCGCGGAGTATGAAAAAAGTTATTTTCACGACTACGAAATTCAGACGTTCAGACCCGTAAAAACGAGCGGGACGGAATATAATTTCGAACTTGTTTTGAAAAAAAACGGACGTATTGTAACTGTAATTTATCACTCTGTCGACAGGTTGAAAATCAATGTCAAAATTGACGGTACGTTAAGAATGTTCGACATTCTCGACAGCGAAATTCTCCCTGCCGGCGGCGGGAAACTGTCGCACGAATTTACGGTGAGTTCGAGCGAGGGCGGAAGTATGCACATAATTTGTAAGAGTATAACGGCGGAGATAACTTCAGATAAATAAGGCGGGCGTTATGAACAGGCTTAAACTGATTGACGATATCGGATTAGAAATAACGTGGAAATTGATATATATCGGGCTCAACGGCTGCGGGGAAATTCCGAAATCAATAGCACGCGGTGACATAATTGATTTTTTAAGCGAATCTTTGACAGCGATTAACCCGGAAACAGACAAAACAATTGAACTTATTTGCAATAAAGATGATGACGAGCAGTTTAATAAATTGATTAAAAAATATGCCGACGCTGACGAATCGGACATTTTGCTTCAAAAACGAAAATGGGTAGTTTGCCTGTTTAAAATTTTGATAGATAACATTAACAAAGACTGTACGCAGGGACTGTTGGAGCTTATGGAGTTTTGGACGACAGTCGGAGCAGGTTCGGTGTGTCCGATAGTGTTTCCGAAAAAAGACAACGGAAGTTCTGTAACAGAATTTTTTACCGAAGCATCATACATAATGAATCTTAATAAATGCCGTGATTGGCTTGTTCGGGAAATAAATGATATTAAAAATTCGGAGGGAAAACAATGTCAATGATTGATATATTAAAAGAATTATATAAAAATAAAACCCTCTCGTCATTGTACACAGGTTTTGACGAGACGGATAAATTTACATTTGGCTATGTTTCGGCTGCCGACGAGGACTGGACTGCGATTCACATGATATCTCCGGACGGATTCGACGACGGCATACATGTTACAAGAACGGACATGGTGATCCGCGCGGATGTCGGCGGGCTATACGGCGAAAAAATGAATAAACTGATTGACGGGAATCCTGTCGCGGTGTATGATTTTTATGACGAAGACGGAGAAAACGGCATAATGCTGTCAGCGCTTTTGTATGCGAAAAATGAAAAATAAATTGTTTTTCTCGAATTAGTCGACAGCGGGATTGTTGACATTACGGGATTTATCGACGGGATAAACGACGGAATGTGCAGAATAAATGTTATCGACGAGTACGGCGCAGCCGACGGCGTTTCATACGTTCCCGTTGAAAATATAACTATCGTTACGTTCAGGTCGGCCGACGAAAAACGACTTGAAAAACTGGTGAAATAAAAATTAACCGTATGATTTAATAAGGGAAATATATTATTATGAACAAATTTGTAAAATGTTTAATTCTTATCGCTTTGCTGGTTCCGTCGTTTATCATGAGTGTGCTTGTTGTAACCATGAAAAACTATCATAAGCTCAACGAAACTAACACAGACATATATCATGCATCGGTTTCGGATGTTGAGTTTGTCAAAGAGTCCGACCCGAATTACATAAAGATAGATACCGCCGAGTACAAAGCCGAATTGAGAATTACATACGATATTCTGAAAACGTTAACAACCGAAGAAACCGACAAAATATTGACCGCAGAGCGCGGGGATAATATAACATTCAGAATTAACAAAACCGATTCGGATAATCTGAAAAATTATAATTTTGTATGTATTCGTTCGCTGAGCATCGGCGAAGCCGATATTTTTACGCTTGACGATTTCAATGCAACGTTGACTGATGAAAATTTGCAGTATGAACAGAAAATTATAAAATTTATTATTGTTTATTCGGTCTTGGCTGTAATTGTGTGGGTTGTTTTAATTGTCTTAATTAACAAAAATCAAAAGAAATATAATGTTTCTCAAACCCCGCCGAAAAAAGCCGATTTTGCATTAAAAGGCAGTACGGCGAATGAAAAAATACGTTATTTTTTTATGAGATATTCTTTGCCGATTGTTGTGATTGTGCTTTCGTTAATTGAAAAATTTACATATTCGCATTTCATTAAACTCGGCGAGACAACCTATGCGATCTGTGCAAGAGCGGTAATTTTTGCTCTGTTAATAATTTGCGTCGTTGTATGGTTTTGCATTATCAAAAAGAAGCAGAAAAAATAAATTATTATCAGCAGCCGAATCATTGTCCCCCTTGACTTCCGGGGCGGTATGATTTATATTTAAAGTACCATAAAAACAAAAGAGGTTATTCTAATGTCAAAGATATTTGCACACAGAGGATTCAGCGGAAAATACCCCGAAAATACTATGCTTGCATTTAAAAAAGCGGTCGAAATCGGTGCGGACGGTATCGAAAACGACGTTCATTTTACGAAAGACGGCGTTCTCGTTATCTGCCATGACGAGTCGATAGACAGAACGAGCAGCGGTACCGGACTTATTCGCGATATGACCTACGACGAGCTTTGCAGGTTCGATTTTTACGGCAATTTCGAGGGCAAGTACGAGTTTCAGCGTATTCCCACGCTAAGGGAGTATTTCGAATTCGTAAAGGACGTCCCCGGTTTTATTACGAATATCGAGCTTAAAACGGGTATATTCGAATACCCCGGAATCGAAAAAGCCGTTATCGACATGATTCACGAATTCGGTCTTTCGGACAGAATTATCCTTTCGTCGTTCAACCACTTTACAATTATGCGCTGTCAGGAGTACGACCCGTCGATTAAGCTGGGCTTCCTTATCGAGAGTTGGATTATCGGCATGGGCGAGTACACAAAGAGCCACGGCGTTCAGTGTGTTCACCCGATTTTCAGAAACCTTACCCCGGAGCATTACGCCGAGATGAAGAACGCGGGCAGAGAGGTCAATACATGGACCGTCAACGAGTATGAGGATATCAAACGTCTTGCGGACATGGGCGTTGATTCGCTTATCGGAAACTTCCCTGACAGAATGATTGAATTATTAAGATAAGAACCGATTAATATTTTAAACCGTATTCGAAGCAGAAATTCTGTCGACGGATACGGTTTTTTCATTATTGCAAATATAAAAATGCCGAAATCGGAATAAAGTTCTGAAAATCATGAGAAATATTCCGAAATCGGCATTTTTGTATTGATAAGTATTAAATTAAAGTGTATAATAATAACGGAGGCGACGGTTATGATCAGGCGTGACAAATATCTTAATGAATTGATAAAATGGAAGAATGAAAAAGTTATAAAAGTTATAACCGGAATCCGCCGCTGCGGAAAATCAACGATTTTAATGCAGTATCGCGATTATCTTATTTCGTCGGGCGTGAACAGCGGGAATATTATATATATAAATTTTGAAGATCTTGAATACGAAAACCTGCTTGACTACAGGGAGATGTATAAGTACATCACCGATCGTATGAAACCGGACTCGATGAATTACATCCTGCTCGACGAGGTTCAGAAGGCTGACGGTTTTCAGAAAGCGGTCGACAGCTTACAGCTTAAAGACAACGCCGATATTACGATAACGGGGTCAAACGCGTACTTGCTTTCGGGCGAGCTTGCGACATATCTTTCGGGGCGTTATGTCGAAATAAAGGTTCTTCCGCTGTCTTTTGCCGAATTTTGCGAGATAAGAGGGTCGGACAATTACGACAGACTTTTCGGCGACTATATGCGCTTCGGCTCAATGCCGTATGTCGCGTCCCTTGACAGTATCGAAAAAGCCGACGCGTATCTCGAGGGTATTTACAATACGATAATCGTTAAGGATATCGAATTAAGACAGGCGCGCCGTGAACCCGACGCGGATAAGCGAAAGGTTACTGATATAGTCCTGCTTAAAAATATCGCGCGGTTTCTCGCTTCGAGCATAGGTAATCCGGTTTCGATAAAAAGCATAACCGACTATATAACGTCTGCGGGGCGAAAGGTCTCTGCGAATACTGTCGGCGATTACACGCGTGCGCTCGTCGAACCGTATGTTTTTTATGTTGCCGAGCGTTACGATATAAACGGCAAACAGCTGTTGAAAACGAATAATAAATACTATATCGCGGATATTGGATTGAGACGGTTTTTGCTCCCGAGGAAAAACTATGACCTCGGTTTTACGCTTGAAAATATAGTTTATCTTGAACTGCTCAGGCGCGGTTACAGGGTGAGCGTAGGCAAAATCGGCGATTATGAAATCGATTTTGTCACGCATAAAGGTGAAAAAACGGCGTATTTTCAGGTCACCGCTTCGCTTCTCGATGAAAAAACTTTTGAGCGTGAGATGAGACCTTTGCGTGAACTGAAAGATAATTACGAGAAAAATATAATTACTCTTGATAAATTCACTCCGGGCGACTATGACGGGATAAACGTTATAAACGCAATCGACTGGCTGAGGGGATGTTAAAACCGCCCGGAGTGAACTTTCCTCACAGCTCGGCGCTCTGTACTGTCTAAAAGTTTACATCTGATTGCAAGTATGACCGTGTTTAACAAGGATGAGAACGCAGGCAGGCTGTCGCCTGTCAAGTTTGAAGACGCAGTTAAACGCGGTCATACGCCGTAATGCTTGTAAGATTTTAGACGGTACAGAGCGCAGGTACTTTTGTACGCCGTCGGGCAAGCCTCAGCCGCCGTTTTGGACGGCGGCTGAGGTTCGGCTTATTCATTCCGAACGTTTTTTCCTATCCCCTCAGCATATAATGTTAAAAACGCCCGGAACGAACCATCCTCACCGTATGTTAAAACCGCCCGGAGCGAACTATCCTCAACTATGCGTTACAAATTCTAATTAGATTTCTTAAATTGTATAACATAATAATTCAGAGCGGTAAACGAATTTACCGCTCTGATGTTATTTTCTGTTTTAATATTTTTTATTTGCAGTCCTTATAGAACTCGTCGATGTACGCTTCGATATCTTTTCTGGTTCCCTTATAAACTCCGGGGGCTTCCATTTTAGCCGAAACGGTTGCCGTCGCATAGAGAAGCGATGTCTTTATATCCGACGTCAGTCTCTCGGTATAGTACGCCGCAAACGTCGTGTCGCCTCTGCCGGTACGTCCGGAGAGGTTTCTTGCTCTGATGGGACAGGTATAGAACTCCCCGCCGTCGTACGCGAGAACCTCCGTGTTGTGTGTTATGAGAATTTCCTGCGCGCCCCACTCGTGAAGAAGCTTCGCCGCCTCTTTTCTGTCGGTAAGACCCGTGAGAATTTCAGCCTCCGCCGCGTCGGTTTTAAGAAAACGCACGTACGGCAGAACTTTTTTCTTGTCCGCCCAGTCCTCGAAATACATTGAACCGTCGTCGCTTACATGTCTTAAGCAGGTCTGAACGTCGACTGCGATGGGAGCCCTTTTCGAAGCCTCTGTCATCATTTCGGTTGTGTAGTCGCCGTAAACAAGCCCTGCAAAATGAATTATATCGCCCTCGATATCCGACGGGATATCGTCAATGGTGAACGGTGTGCCTACGCTCGTGCAGCGGCACTCTCTGCGCTCCTTATCGGGGGTGAAATATCTGTTGTACATGTTTGATGAAGAGGGGCTGGCGATACAGTAGATGTCCTCTTTCGGAATTACGAACTCGTTGAGTCTGTCAAAATCCTTTTCGTTAAGACGGGTAACGGCGGCAACCTTGTGACCGAGAGCGTGCGCAGACGCAGACGAGAAGTTGACCGCGCCGCCTACTACGTCGACTGCGTTTCCGAGATGGTCGACGTTGTGGTCGAGTGTAATATGACCTATAATGATAGATTCGTAATGCTTCATTTTTCGCACTCCTTGTTTAAAATATTAAAAAGTCTTTTAGTGTTTTTGTTTGCTTCGTCGATGACCGTCTGCGCGTCGATACCGCGTATTTCTCCGATTTTTTCGGCGGCGAATTTGATTAACGACGAATCGTTTCGTTTGCCTCTGAACGGGACGGGCGCCATATACGGGCAGTCAGTTTCGAGCAGAATTCTGTCGAGCGGAACGTATTTTGCCGTTTCGACGCTTTTTACCGCGTTCTTAAACGTAACTACTCCGCCGAAGCCTAAATACATTCCGAGGTTTAATACCTCACGCGCCGTCTCGACCGAACCCGAGAAGCAGTGAAGCACGCCTTTGGGCTTGTATTTTTTTAATAATTCGAGAGTGTCGGCGTGAGCCTCGCGGTCGTGGACGATAACGGGTAGATTCATTTCGTTCGCCTTTATAAGCTGACGGGTGAATACGTCAATCTGAACGTTTCTCGGAATCTCGTCATAGTGATAGTCAAGTCCGATTTCGCCGACGGCGACGCACTTTTTCTCAATTAAAAGCGGATAAATTTTTTCGAGCTCGTCCTCGTAATTATCCTTGATATCCTCGGGGTGAAGTCCGCACGAGGCGTATATGAACGGATATTTTTCGGCGTATGAAAGAGATATCAGGCTCGAATTATAATCCGTCGCGCAGTTTATAACGTTCGATACGCCCTTTTCGCCGAGCGAATTTAAAACCTCGTCTCTGTCCGCATCAAACGCCGTATCGTTATAGTGCGCATGAGAGTCGAATATGTTATTCATTTATCTTATCTTTGTTCCGACGGGCATTGAGTCGACGAATACTACCTTAACGTCGTCCTCACCGCAGTCGCCCGCGAGAATCATTCCCGCAGATTCGACTCCGCAGAGCGTTGCGGGCTTTAAATTTGCGACAACGATAACCTTATGACCGATAAGCTGTTCGGGCTCGTACCATTTTGCAATGCCTGAAGCTACGGTTCTCGGCTTTCCCGTGCCGTCGTCGAGCGTGAGCTTTAAAAGCTTTTTTGCGCGCTTTACGTGCTCGCAGTCCTTGATTTCGGCAACGCGCAGCTCGACCTTTGCAAAGTCGTCTATGCCTATCTGCGCTATGCCCTCGATAGCTTCTTTTACTTTATTGTTGTTAGCCTGCTCGGCTTTTGCCTTCGCCTCTGTCTCGGCTCTAATCTCCTCGATCATCTTCTGTGCGTCGATACGCGCGAACAGGGGAGAAGCCGTGCCGACCTTTGCGCCTTCTTTGATTGCGCCGAACGTCTTAACGCTCTCGTAGTCGGTTATATCGGTGTTGAGCTGTGAAAATATCGCCTTTGAAGTCTCGGGTATAAAGGGTGAGATGAGCACGGCGAGAATTCTTATGGATTCGACAAGGTTATAGAGAACGGTCGAAAGTCTGTCCTTTTTCTCCTCGTCCTTTGCAAGCGCCCAGGGCATTGTCTCGTCGATATATTTGTTGCATCTCTTTGCAATACCCATAACCGTATCGAGTGCGTCGGCGATATGGAACGTGTCCATTGCCTGCTCGAACGGCTTGTATGCGTTTGAGACAAGAGCTTTAAGCTCGTCGTCGACAGGCTCAGAGGCGGTGCTGCAATGAAGTACGCCGTCAAAATATTTGTTTGCCATAGCTACGGTGCGGTTTACGAGATTACCGAGCGTGTTGGCAAGATCCGAATTGAAACGCTCTATCATTGTGTCGTATGATATCGAGCCGTCCTGCGCGTGGGGCATCTCGGAGAGAAGATAATATCTTACCGCGTCGACGCCGAAGCGTTTTACGAGATCCTCCGCGTAAATTACGTTGCCCTTTGACTTTGACATTTTATCCTCGCCGAAGAGAAGCCACGGATGGCCGTAGACCTGCTTGGGCAGAGGCTCGCCCAGAGCCATGAGCATGATAGGCCAGTAGATTGTGTGGAAACGGATTATATCCTTGCCGATAATGTGAACGTCCGCAGGCCAGTATTTTTTATATAATTCGCTGCTGCCGTCGGGGTCGTAGCCGAGGGCGGTAATATAGTTTGAGAGAGCGTCTATCCATACGTATATAACGTGCTTGTCGTCGAACGTAACGGGTATTCCCCATTTAAACGACGTGCGCGATACGCACAGATCCTGAAGTCCGGGCTTGATGAAGTTGTTGAGCATCTCTTTTTTTCTGCTCTCGGGATAGATGAAGTCGGGATTTTTCTCGATATGCTCCTCGAGTCGCTTCTGATACTTTGAGAGTTTGAGGAAGTACGCCTCCTCCTTAGCGTTTGTTACCTCGCGGCCGCAGTCGGGACATTTGCCGTCTACAAGCTGGGAGTCGGTAAAGAAGCTCTCGCACGGAACGCAGTAGTGACCCTCGTATGCGCCCTTATAAATATCTCCCTGATCGTAGAGCTTTTTAAATATTTTCTGAACGCATTTTTCATGATAATCGTCTGTCGTTCTGATGAATTTATCGTAAGTCGTGTTGAGCATGTCGCATATTTCTCTGATTTCGCCTGCAACCTTATCGACATACTCCTTGGGCGTAACGCCCGCCGTCTTAGCATATTCTTCGATTTTCTGACCGTGCTCGTCCGTTCCCGTGAGGAAGAATACGTCATAGCCCTGGAGTCTTTTGTATCTCGCTATGGCGTCGGTAAGCACTATTTCATAAGAATTTCCTATATGCGGTTTTCTCGAAGTGTAAGCTATCGCGGTGGTAATGTAATATTTTTTCTTTTCCATAATTTATACCTCCGTATACAGAATATATTATAAACGCTGACGGCTTTTATTGCAAGAAAAATTTGATTATTTGATACTTGAATATTTACAGATTAAATAATATAATTAATTATAAAGTTTCTTTTCAAGGGGTATATTACTATGAAAAAGTTCAGAAAAGTCTTGTGCTTTGTCATGAGCGTTATACTTGCGGTATGCTCGGTGAGCTTGCTCGCGGCTGCGTATGACGAAACGGGTAAAAAGTCGGCGGCAATTTTTGTCGACGGTATCGCGTCCTCCGATCTAATCAACGCCGAGACGGGCGAGACGATGTTTCCTCCGCAGGCAAAGCCGATTATAAAGGCTGTTAATAAGGTTCTGCCGACGCTCGTTTCCGATATTAAGAAAAACGACTATTCGGCTACTGCGGATATTATCGCCGATGCGGTGAATCCGATATTCGCGCCTATTGCATGCGACGAAAACGGACTGCCGAAGGTCAAAACGAAAATCGATTACGAATACCCGGATTCCGACAGCATAAAAGCCGTAATAAACGGAACCGGCGAGGAAAAATACATACGCTTTTCATATGACTGGAGACTTTCGGTTCTGTCGATTGCAGACGAGCTTCATTCGTTTATAGAATACGTAATGAAAGAGGGCGGACCCGATTCCGTTTCCCTTATCGGCTTCAGCATGGGTACGTGCGTTGTTATGTCGTATCTCAAGCTTTACGATTATCAGTACGTCGACGGCGTTGTTCTGCTCGCGGGCGGATATAACGGCGTTTCGTGCTGCGGTCAGCCGTTTGCTGATATGCTCGGGTTTGATTCGGATGCTATAGTAAGATACCTTGAGGCTCTTCTCGGCGATTCTTTTGCGGGCGTCGGCGTTAAGGCTCTCATGAGAATGTTAAACGTCACGGGCGTACTCGGCAGGGCAGTAAACATTGCGGATTCGCTGACGGCGGAGATAAACGACATTCTCTATAAGGATGTATTCGTTAAATCCTTCGCGACCATGCCCGGCATGTGGGCTCTCATTCCGCTCGAATACTATGAGCAGGCTAAGGACACAGTAATAAACGGCTTCGGCTTTTCCGACGAATATATAAAGACAATCGACCGGTATCACTATGAGGTTCAGGCGGATACGGAGAATATCATAAGCGGTATTCTCGATAGGGGAATAAATTTCGGTATTGTATCAAAATACGGTTTCCCCAACACCCCGTGTATTGAGGATATAAATTCGATGGCGGACGGCGTTATCGATACGCGTTTTTCGTCGTTCGGTGCGACATGCGCCGACGTTACCGAGACTCTCGGTGATAATTACGTTCAGAAAATCGACAACGGACACGACTGCGTTTCTCCCGACAATATGATAGATGCGTCGACGTGCAAATTCGTCGATTATACATGGTTTGTAAAGAACAGCTTTCACAGCAATGACATGGAGTATTCGACCGGTCTCTGTCTCGATATTTTAAACGCCGACACTCAGCCGACGGTCTGGGATTTTAAGTACCCCGAGTTTAACATAATGACGAAAACGGGCATTAAGCCGCTGACTTTAGATAACGATTCGACTCTTTACACCGTAAGCTTCGAGGGCGATACCGTTTTGTCGGTGCTGGGCAGGTTTATTATTGATTTTAAGAATGCGGTAAAATCCGCCTTCGGGAGATAATTTTATTCCGCGTTCGGAAATGCTTGCGGCTTTGCGGAAAGCTCGGCGGAATGTCCGTTTTATAAATTAAAAAACAATATAAAAAGAACGCAGACCGATTTACAGTTTGCGTTCTTTTGCCGTCTTTTAATATTAAGTACGATTCAATATCAGTCGATATCGTTAAGCAGCTCTTTCAGTGCTTTTATGTCCGCAGCGGTGAGGGTAACGCCCTTGCCCATTTTCTCATGGTCGGGGCCCCAGTCGCGGATATCGTACTTCGGCTCCTTGCCGTTCCAGCTGATAAGGTTAAGCTCCTTAGCCCAGCCGCCTGCGCCCTCGGAAATAACTCCGAAGGACTTTACGATTTCATAAGTAAACTCCGGCATGTACTTTTCCTCCTCTTTCAGATATTTTAAATCTATTCTCTTATATTATATTATGTATATATTTAAAAATCAACTACAAAATAAAATATTTAAAAAATTATTTTTATTTTCAAAATAAAATAAGAATACCGGAGTATTAAAAAATGCCCCGGCCGATGAAATACGGAACGGGACGCTTGACAAAGCTGTGATTTGTGGTATAATGAAAGTGAAATAAGGCAGACCCGACGATAAACGGTTAGCCCTGTTTAATTAGCGAAAAAATAACCGCTGACTTTTCGAGGGTTGGGCGGTTATTTTTTTAATGCTAAAATTATGCTGAAAAACAGTAACATAAATAAAATTATGAAAACTTCTGCAGCCATCGCATCACCCCCTTATTCAGAGGGCAAATACCCTCCGAGAGAGGGCTAACCGCCTACCGATATGTAGATCCGCCTTATTTCTATGATAATATAACACGCTTTGACAAAAAATGCAAGCAAAATAATTCATTTTATGAAAAACAGTGACAGAAAACAAGACGTTTCCTTTTCGGGAAGCGTCTCGTTTTTTTATCACAGAAAATAATATTCTTCTTTTATAGGCCTTACTTATTGAAGTATCTCTTTAAAAGTCCCTCGAAAGCCTTGCCGTGTCTCGCTTCATCCCTTGCCATCTCATGAACGGTGTCATGGATAGCGTCGAGTCCGAGCTCCTTGGCGAGCTTTGCAAGCTCGAATTTGCCGAGAGTCGCGCCGTTTTCAGCCTCTACTCTCATTTCGAGATTCTTCTTTGTCGAGTCGGTTATGACCTCGCCGAGCATTTCAGCGAACTTAGCAGCATGCTCCGCCTCTTCGTAAGCTGCCTTCTCCCAGTAAAGACCGATCTCGGGGTAACCCTCTCTGTGAGCGACTCTCGCCATTGCAAGGTACATGCCGACCTCGGAGCATTCGCCGTTGAAGTTAGCGCGCAGACCGTCGATAATTCTCTCATCAACACCCTTTGCGACGCCGACGACGTGCTCGGCCGCCCATGTCATATTATTCTCCTTAACCTCGGTGAATCTGCTGCCGGGAACGTGGCACTGGGGACATTCCTTGGGAGGCTCGTCTCCCTCGTGAACATAACCGCATACGGGACATACCCATTTTTTCATAATAATTACCTCCATAGAAAATTTTAATTTTACAGTTTTTATCCTATATTAAATAAGCCTCTCGGCATTATTTACGCACTCGGGGCAAAGCCCGTAGAAAACAAGAGAGTGATATCTGACCGTACCGCCGAATTCCTCCTGCGCCGAGCTGTCGAGCACGGAATCCTCGTCAAAGCAGTCGAGGTCGAGAATGCGCGAGCACTTTTCGCATACAAAATGCGTATGAGGGCTCGTGTTGCCGTCGAAACGCTCCTGCGAATTTACAAATCCTACGCTTACGGCATCGCCGTCGGCGATAAACTCATTGAGATTACGGTAAACCGTAGCAAGACTTAAGTCGGGGATGTCGTGCTTTAGCTTTGTATAAAGCATTTCCGCACTCGGATGCTCCTTTGTATTCATAAGAGCCTCGCGGATAGCGTCGCGTTTTTTGCTGTGCTTTTTCGGTTTTGCGATCATTTTATCACCTCTAAACGATAATGATTATTGTTTTCGTTATTATCATATCATAAAGAATTTGATTTGTAAAGCCCTTTTTGAAAAAAAATTAAAAAAATCGGGTTGACAATTTTTTTCGACATATATATAATGTTATTAATTGAATACATCCTATAAAGACTGCGACGGGAAGAGTAGTATATACAAACGATTCAAAGAGAGCCGGCGGCGCTGGAAAGCCGGCAGTCCGGTATATATGAAGAACATCCCCGAGTCTCTGTCCGAACGTTTTATTTTATTCAAGTAGGCGCAGACGTGTAAGGAGCGTTAATCCTTGCGTTATCGGATTATATATTATTAATTCTGATCCCGTAACGGCAGAGCGGGCGCGAAAGCGTCACGGTGGGTGGTACCGCGGAGATTATGCTTCGTCCCATAATTCTTATGAATTATCGGACGGGGCTTTTTATTTTCCCCGAATTAAGACAGGAGGAATTGTTTTGAGAAGAACGATATACTGCGGACTTGTCCGCGAGAGCCATATCGGTCAGCGAATCACGGTCACGGGCTGGATGCTGACGAAGCGCGATATGGGCGGTGTTATTTTCCTTGATTTAAGAGACAGAGAGGGCGTTTTGCAGGTCGTATGCAACGCGCAGAATTTATCACCCGACGAATTCGCCGTCGCCGAGGGACTTCGCAATCAGTCCGTCGTTCTGTGTGAGGGCGTTGTCAGACTCCGCGACGAGGAGACGGTTAACGAAAAGTTAGTAACCGGTACCGTCGAGCTTATGGCTGACAAGATAGAGCTTATCTCGACGAGCGAAACGCTCCCGTTTTCGCTTGACGACGACGCGCAGATAAGAGAGGATTTGAGACTTAAATACAGATTTCTCGATTTGCGCCGCCCCGTTATGATTAATAATCTTAAAATAAGACATAAGATTCAGAAGGTTACGGAGGATTATCTTGACAAGGAGGGTTTTCTCTGTGTTGAGACTCCCATGCTCATGAAGTCGACTCCCGAGGGCGCGAGGGATTATATAGTCCCCAGCCGTGTTCACCCCGGCACGTTCTACGCGCTGCCCCAGTCGCCCCAGATATTCAAGCAGATTCTCATGGTCGGCGGTATCGATAAGTATTATCAGGTCGCCAGATGCTTCAGAGACGAGGATTTGAGAGCCGACAGACAGCCGGAGTTTACGCAGGTTGACATGGAGATGTCGTTCGTAGAGCAGGAGGACGTTCTCGTTCATCTTGAAAAATTATTCAAGCATATATTCAAGGAGATAAAGGGCGTCGAATACACCGAAGCATTCCCCCGTCTTACGTGGACGGAATGTATGGACGTGTACGGAAGCGACAAGCCCGATTTGAGATTCGGACTGCCGATAGTCGATATTACCGATATCGCAAAAACGTGCAGCTTCTCCGTATTCAGAAAGGCTGCCGACAACGGCGGAGTCGTCAGAGCGATTAACGTAAAGGGCGGAGCGGAGTTTACGCGTACCGTAATCGAGAATCTGACAGAAAAAGCGACTTCCTACGGTGCAAAGGGCATGGCGTGGATTGCGATAAGACCCGACGGCGAGATTTATTCGCTTCTTACGAAATTCTTTGCAAAAGAGGATATCGACGCAATCGTAAAGGCTGTTAACGCCGAACCCGGCGACTTCATTCTGTTCTGCGCGGACAAACTTGCGACGGTAAGACGCGTTCTCGGCAATTTAAGACTCGACGTTGCCGATATTCAGCATTTGAGAAATAAAGACGATTATAAATTTATGATAGTCACCGACTTCCCGCAGTTCGAGTGGAGCGACGAGGAAAACAGATTCATGGCGACTCATCACCCGTTTACAATGCCGTACGAGGAGGACGTTCAGTATCTGATGACCGACCCCGGCAGGGTCAGAGCGCAGGCGTACGACGTTGTTTTAAACGGTATCGAATTGGGCAGCGGCAGCGTCAGAATTCATAAGCCCGACGTTCAGACAAAGATGTTCGAGGCTCTCGGCTTTACCGACGAGCAGATCGAGGACCGCTTCGGATTCATGGTCAACGCGTTTAAATACGGAACGCCCCCGCACGCGGGCTTTGCGTTCGGACTTGACAGATTCGTAATGCTCATGGTCGGCGCGGATTCATTAAGAGACGTTATAGCGTTCCCGAAAACGAAGGACGCGTCCTGTCCGCTTACCGGCGCGCCCGACTACGTAGACCCGGCGCAGCTTGAGGTGTTGAATTTAGGCTCCGCGCTCGAAAAGCACGACAGCGAAGAAAAAAAAGAAAAGAAAAAGAAAGCCGTCGAAATAGACGTTGACGCGGTAGCGAATCTTGCAAGATTAAGCCTCTCCGAGGACGAGAAAAAGAGCATGAAGAAGGAGCTTGTCTCTATAATAGATTTCGCCGACACGCTTGCGGGAATCGATACGACAGGCGTTGACATAACCGCGCACGTCGTTCCTATGAGCAATGTTTTCAGACCCGACGAGGTCACGAATAAGCCCGACAGAGACGAGCTTCTCGCTTCCGCCCCCGCGAAAGAGGACGGATGCGTGTTCGTTCCGCAGGTTGTGGAGTAAGGAGGCAGGACGATGGATATACGTAAATTAACGGTTGAACAGTTAAGCTCAATGCTTAAAAACAAAGAGATATCGTCTCTCGAGCTGACGAAAGAGTATCTTGAATATGCCAAGACCTCCGATGAGAAAATAGGCGCGTACCTGCGTTTCTGCGAGGACACTGCTCTTGACGGCGCGAAGAACGCCGACGAGAAAATAGCCCGCGGAGACTCGTCCGCTCTTACGGGAATCCCGTACGGACTTAAGGACAATATATGCACTAAGGGCGAGATTACGTCCTGCGCTTCGAAAATGCTCGAAAATTTCGTTCCGCCTTACGACGCGTTCGTTTATAACAAGTTAAACGAAGAGGGCGCGGTAATGCTCGGCAAGACGAACATGGACGAATTCGCCATGGGTTCCACTAATGAGAATTCGGCGTTCAAGCCGGTTCACAATCCGAGGGATTTATCACGCGTACCCGGCGGAAGCTCGGGCGGTTCGGCGGCCGCGGTCGCTTCGGACGAGGCTCCTTTCGCGCTCGGTTCGGACACCGGCGGTTCCATACGTCAGCCCGCCGCGTTCTGCGGAGTTGTCGGAATGAAGCCGACGTACGGCGCCGTTTCGAGAAACGGTCTCGTCGCGTTCGCTTCGTCGCTTGACCAGATAGGACCGCTTACCAAAACTGTTAAGGACTCTGCGATTGTTCTTAACGCAATAGCCGGTCATGACAAGCTCGACTCCACATCCGTTGACAGAGAGCCCGGCAATCTCTTAGAGGATATCGGCAAGGACGTAAAGGGCATGAAGATAGCTCTGCCAAAGGAGTATTTCGGCGAGGGTATCGGCGAGGACGTAAAGTCCGCGGTTCTTAATGCCGCCAAAGTATACGAGAAAATGGGAGCCGTCGTCGAGGAGGTTTCTGTTCCGACAATGAAATACGCTCTGCCCGCATACTACGTTATTTCCTCCGCCGAGGCTTCGTCAAACCTTTCAAGATTCGACGGCGTACGCTACGGCTACAGGTCAAAAAATTACGAGGATATCACCGAGCTTTACAAGAATACGAGAAGCGAGGGCTTCGGCAGCGAGGTCAAGAGACGTATAATGCTCGGATGCTTCGCGTTAAGCTCGGGTTATTACGACGCTTATTATAAAAAGGCATTACAGGTCAGAACGCTTATCATGCGTGATTTTAATAATATATTTAAAGATTATTCGTGCATACTTTCTCCCGTCGCTCCGACCGCCGCATATAAATTAAACGAAAAAACGAGCGATCCGCTCGAAATGTATATGGGCGATATCTACACCGTACCCGTAAACATAGCCGGTATTCCCGCGCTCAGCATGCCCTGCGGCGAGGATAGAGACGGCATGCCCGTAGGTATGCAGCTTCTGGGCAAGGCGTTCGATGAGAAAACGCTGTACAGATTAGGCTTCGCGTTCGAGCGCGAGACCGGCGCGTATCATCTTAATAAATGACGGACGGAAGGAGAGAGTTTAAATGAATTATTATAAGGGTTACGAAATGGTCATAGGACTCGAGGTTCACTGCGAGTTAAAGACCGAAACCAAAATATTCTGCGGCTGTCCCACTTCGTTCGGAGCCGAACCGAATACGCAGTGCTGTCCGGTCTGCATGGGCATGCCCGGCACGCTTCCCGTGCTTAACGGCAAGGTCGTTGACTACGCGATAAAGGCGGGCGTTGCGACGAACTGCACTATTGCAAAGTATTCGAAACAGGACAGAAAAAACTATTTTTATCCCGATTTGCCCAAGGCTTATCAGATTTCGCAGTACGACCTGCCGTTGTGCGAACACGGCTGGCTTGAAATCGAGGGCGAGAACGGGGCTAAGAAGATAGGAATTACGAGAATTCATATAGAGGAGGACGCAGGCAAGCTTGTCCACATCCCCGGCAAGGGTACGCTTATCGACTGCAACCGCTGCGGTGTTCCCCTTATCGAAATCGTTTCCGAGCCCGACATCAGAAGCGCTCAGGAAGCCGTCGCTTATATGAAGAAGCTTCGCGCCATTATTCTTTACACGGGTATATCCGACTGTAAGATGCAGGAGGGCTCGCTCAGATGCGACGTTAACCTCTCCGTCAGAAAGAAGGGCGGGGAGAAATTCGGAACGAGAACGGAAATGAAGAACCTGAACTCGTTTACGTTCATTCAGAAGGCTATCGAGTACGAATATAAACGCCAGGTCGACGAACTCGAGGCGGGCGGAACGATAGTACAGGAGACTCGCCGTTACGACCAGGCAAGCGGTAAGACGTTTACCATGAGAACGAAAGAGGACGCGAACGACTACCGTTATTTCCCCGATCCCGACCTTGCGCCGATTATAACCTCGGACGAAAAATTAAAGAAGCTCACAGATTCAATCCCCGAGCTTCCCGACGTAAGAAAGAAATTGTACGTCGAAAAATATTCGCTCACGCCCTATGACGCGGAGCTTATCACGAACGAAATGGAGATTGCCGACTATTTCGAAAAGGCATCGAAATGCACAAGTTATCACAAGATTCTCGCAAACCTCATTATTTCCGATGTAATGAAGCTTCTCGACGCGGATTCTTATAATGTAAAAATTTCGCCCGAACACCTTGCCTCGATTGCAGAAATGCTCGGAACGACCGAGATAAATTCCTCTGTCGGCAAAAAGGTTATCAAGGCTCTCTGGGAGAACGATACCGACCCCGTCAAATACGTTAAGGACAATGATTTGAATCAGATAAATGACAGGGATACGCTTCTGAAAGCCGTTCTCTCCGCTATAGAATCAAACCCGAAGTCCGTCGCGGATTATAAGAAGGGCAAGACTGCCGCGGCGAAAGCGATAATGGGTCATGTCATGGCGAAAACGCAGGGCAGGGGCAACCCCGTTTTAATCGGCGAAATACTTGACGGGGAGCTTAAAAAGCTTTAATGGCGTTTATGGAATTTATAAAATCCGATTTATTCGTGCGAATTGTCGGATTTATAGGAATTGTTTTAACGTTTATCGCGTTTCAGAGCAACAAACATAAGAATATTGTGCTTATTAAGCTTACGTCGGAATTTATATTCGGCATACAGTATCTGCTCGTCGGCGCATATACGGGGTGCGTTCTCAATGTGCTCGGCTCCGTCAGAAATTTCACGTACTTAAAGCTTGACGAAAAGGGCAAAAGCACGCGTATCGCAATGCTCATATTCATGGCGGTATTCACCGTTTCTGCGATTCTCACATGGGACGGATGGCTGTCGGTATTTCCGCTTATCGGAAAGCTGTTTTCAACCGCCGCATATTCGATGAAAAATCCGAGAAAGATAAGATTTTTAAACGTTCCGACTGCGATAATGTGGGTTGTTTACAACGTTACGTTTCACATGTGGGAGGCTCTGTTTGCAGACTCTATGAGCCTTGTTTCCGTCGCAATCGCGATATACAGATTCGACATAAAGCCCTGTCTTGCAAAAAAGAAGGAAACAGTGAAGCGCTCTGCTTCTTGACAAACTCATTTAGGGCGTATATAATGTTAAATGAAAAAATTTTTTAATAATTAGGAGTGTTAAATATGCCTCTTGTAACAACAACGGAAATGTTCAAAAAAGCATACGAGGGCGGTTATGCCGTCGGCGCTTTCAATGTTAATAACATGGAGATAGTCCAGGGTATCACCGAGGCCGCCGCAGAGCTTAAGGCTCCCCTTATTCTTCAGGTTTCGGCAGGCGCGAGAAAGTACGCTAACCATACGTACCTTACAAAGCTCGTTGAGGCCGCCGTTATCGAGACGGGTCTCCCCATCGCTCTTCACCTTGACCACGGCGCGGATTTCGATATATGCAAAAGCTGTATCGACGGCGGTTTTACCTCCGTTATGATTGACGGCTCTCATCATCCTTACGAGGAGAACGTTGCTCTCACCGCCAAGGTTGTTGAGTACGCTCACGCTCACGGCGTTGTCGTCGAGGGCGAGCTCGGTCAGCTTGCGGGTATCGAGGACGACGTTAACGTTTCCGACGAGAACGCCTGCTATACAAGACCCGAGGAGGTACAGGATTTCGTAGAGAGAACCGGCGTTGACTCGCTCGCTATCGCTATCGGAACCTCTCACGGCGCATACAAATTCAAACCCGGTCAGGATCCCAAGCTCCGTCTTGATATTCTTGAAGAGGTCGGCAGGAGACTTCCCGGATTCCCCATCGTTCTCCACGGTGCTTCATCCGTTCCTCAGGAGTTCGTTAAGGAAATCAACACCTACGGCGGAAACATGCCCAATGCTATCGGTATCCCCGAGTCCGAGCTTGCAAAGGCAGCTAAGATGGCTGTCTGCAAGATCAATATCGACTCCGACCTCCGTCTTGCGATGACCGCATCCATCCGTAAGTACTTCGCAGAGCATCCCGAGCATTTCGATCCCCGTCAGTATCTCGCTCCCGCCAGAACCGCAATCAAGGACATGGTAGAGCATAAGATCAACGACGTTCTCGGCTGCGCGGGCAAGGCGTAAGATAGGAGCCGTCACTTTCGGCGCATAAAGAATTTTTATCGTCTCGCGGTACTTATGTACAGCTTCGCCGATGAAAAAACTTTTCTGCATCCGAAATCATCCGGTTCGTCCGGTTTGATATGGATTTAATGTAAAACCGAATAAGATACAAAAAACGGAGCCGGCGAAAAAACCGGCTCCGTTTTTTGTATCTTATTAATATGAAAATATATTTTTTTACTCAAACAATTCATTCTTAGGGGAGAGCAGGCGGACGGACTGCTTTTCCGCTTTTATATGCGCGGAGCGTATATTTCCGCCGAATTCGCCGTCGAGCGGTCAGTCGACTCGGAGTCGAACGTAAATTTTATGTCTGAAGCGGTCAGCGATATAAGAGAATCACCGTCGTACTCACCCTTTATCATTTTTTTGAGCATTGAGAAAAGTCCGAACGCACCGGTAATTTTTCTGACGAGCATAACCTCGAATTTGCCGTCGTTGAGTCTGACTTTGTTTTTGTCGAATTTAAACATTCCCGCGACGCTTAACGCGTTTGAAACCGCGCAGAAAAAGAACAGCCACGGACAAACGCACGAAGCCAAGAATCCGACGATTGATATATTGTAATTTTTTAAAAACCCGAACGCGTTTGACTGCTCGTAATACATCATGGCGTTCACCGCGCTTACGAGCAGAGCCGTTCCCCGTAACGGCAGCAGAAAAACGCACATAAGACACAGCGCGATTCCGCACACCGCGACAAGCGTTTTAACGGCAAAAGAGTATTTTTTTTCGGGCTTTTTTCGGCGGTTTGTTCCTTGACTTCGGGCATAATAAATCCTCCTCGGCTTTATATGATTAATTATCACTTTTTTTGTAAACTGTTTAGGAATACACAAACAAAATGCATATTAAAACGCAAAAAAAGGAATCCGTCAATAAAGTCGGATTCCGTGTGAAGTGTATATATTTATATTACTGCAAGTCGCATGCGGGAGATATCTTCCCCTACAAAAGAATGTTTGTTTTCGGAACGGTAAATTATTGTTTAATAAACAATTCGCTGTCCGGGCTTAAAAGTCTGACGGCGTGTTTTTTTATTTTTATATCCGCTTTTCGGATTTTGCCGCCGAACTCGCCGTCGGTTATCCAGGTTACGGGCGAATCGAATTCGAATTTAACTTCTGAAGCGGTCAAAAACAACAGCGAATCGCAATCGAGGTCGCCTCTCAAAAGCTTGAATACGGTGTCTATAAGTCCCGCTATGCCGTGAATTTTTCTGACGAGCATAATTTCATATTTTCCGTCGTTGAGACGGACTTTATTTTTATCGAAATTGAACATCCTCGCGACGCTCAAAGCGTTCGAAACCGCGCCGAAATAAAAATAATCGTCGAGCGTTTTGCCGTCGTATTCTATTTTGATATGCTTGGGCTTCGCTTCAAGCACGGTCGGGATTACGTTGAATAAAAATCCGTTTAACGTGTATGCACTGTAGCCGAGTGCGTTTTTCATCCTCTGCGGAGTCGAGTACGATATGTGAGTTCCGGGGCCGAAGCACGCGATATATGAAAATCCGTCCGAATTAAACGAAGCCGAATCATAAGTGTTGACATTGCCCGAGGCTATAAGCTCGACGGCTTTGTTTACGTCGGTCGGAATGCCTACGGTCGCGGCGAGGTCGTTTGTCGAGCCTGTCGGAATGTAGCCCACCGGTACATCGGAGCCGGAACGGACAACGCCCTTTATCGCCTCGCTCAAGGTTCCGTCGCCGCCGCAGACGGTCAGAACGTCGTATTTTTTAGCGTAGATATACGAGAGTTCTTCCGCGTCGCCCCTGCACACCGTCAGCTTTACGTCGACGTCAAAATCATGATCTTCAAGCGTTTTCTTTATATAATTTACATCAGGACGCTTTTCGTTTCTTCCCGCTTTGGGATTATAGATTATCAGAAGCTTTTTCCTTGTCACAAAAAATCACTTCCCGTATTATTGTGCCGAATTTTCCGATTTGTCCAGCGTGACGGCAGTTTCTGTATTTACCGGCGCGTTTTCCGCAGTCTGTTCTTCATTTTCTTCGGTATGATTTTCATTTAATTCTCCGTCTGCGTCAAGCGGTACGGGAGTCTCGAGCTCGCAAACGTCGGAAAACATCACGAGTGCGTTTCGTCTTTTGTTTTTCGCCGTTTTTGCAGTCTTTGCCGCCGCGTAGAGAGCCGCCGAATCGGAGTCGGAAATATGAAGATGTTCCGTCTTGTCAAGTGAATTTTTCGCCTTGTTCATTTCGTCATCTGTAACCGTGATGACCGAATCGACCGCGTTTAAGTCGAGAACGCCGTTTACATCCTCGCCCTCGCGGACGGCAAAATGAATTTTTATATTTTTATTAAACGTTTTGAAGAATTTGCCTATTGCGTTGACTCGTTCGAGATTTTTTCCCGAAATTATAAAATAATGAACGATTCCGTACATGTCACGGAGAATTTTTTGAGCCGTCATCATGTCGTTTTCTTCGAGCGTGTTTTCGATAACCGTTTTGCCGTCATCCGTTTTCATTGAAGTCAGTACGGCAAAAAGGCGGGTTTCGATATGATTAGCCGATTCGAAATCCGAAAGACGGGCTATATATTTTTCGTTGTCCGCCGATAAAACGCACGGCGATATGCGTTTATCTCTTTTTATATTAAATCCGTATGTAAATTCAGCCATTTTTACACCTCGATACCGAAATATTTTTTCGCATTGTAAAACGATACGTTGTTGACGATTGATTTAAGAATTTCCGGTTCGTACGGGTACTCGCCCCTCTCGACCATGGAGCCTAAGAACGAGCAGAATATACGTCTGAAATACTCGTGTCTCGGGTATGACAAAAACGATCTTGAATCCGTTACCATGCCTATGAATCCGCCGATAACGCCGAGGTTTGCGAACGCCTTTATCTGCTCGCGCATGCCGTCGATATTGTCGTTGAACCACCACGCAGAGCCGAGCTGAATTTTCGAAACTGCTTCGTCGGTCTGGAAGTTGCCCGTCATGGAGCCTAAAACGTAGTTGTCCTTGGGGTTGAGCGTGAAAAGAATCGTTTTCGGCAGCGAATTTTCACTTGCGAGCATGTCGAGGAAGCGTGATAACGATTCCGCCTCGCGTGCGTCGTTCATTGAGTCAAAGCCTGCGTCGGCACCGATTTTGTTGAACATGAGCGTGTTGTTGTTCCTCATTGCGCCGAGATGCAATTCCATTGCCCAGCCCTTTTTGTAATATTCCCTCGCAAGGAAAAGCATAAGCTCCGTTTTGTATTTGTCGGCTTCTTCGCTTGTTACGTTTCCGCCGTTTATGCCTTTTTTAAGAATCGAGTCAAGCTCTTTTTCGTCGGCTCTTAAAGTCGGCATATATGTAAGCGCATGGTCGGTCGCCCTGCATCCGAGCGAGTCGAAAAGCTCGATCCGCGAAAGCAAAACGTCCCTTAAATCGTTGAATGTTTCAATGGATTTGTCAGCCGACAAGGATAACTTTTTAATGTAATTTTTAAACGACGGCTGATCGATATATAACGCCTTATCGGGTCTGAACGCGGGGAGGACTTTACATTTAAACGACGTATCGTCTCTTAATTTTTTATGATATTCGAGACTGTCCGCCGGGTCGTCGGTCGTGCATACGTATACGACGTTTGAACGAGTGATAAGCTCACGGGGCTTGAATCCGCCGGAGGCTATCTGCGAGTTCGTCTCCTCCCAGATTTCGTCCGCCGTGCGGGGAGACAGCGTCTTTTTTATGTTGAAATAACGTTGTAATTCGAGGTGGGTCCAGTGGTAAAGCGGATTGCCCGGACACATATCCATGACGGACGACCATGCCTTGAATTTATCGTAATCGCAGGCGTTTCCGGTGATAAGCTCCTCGTTTATGCCCGCGCATCTCATCGCGCGCCACTTGTAATGGTCGCCGCCGAGCCAAAGCTCCGTTATGTTTTTCGGCGTTTCGTTTTTATATATCTCTTCGGGTGAAAGATGACAGTGCCAGTCGAAAATCGGTGCGTCCTTACAAAAAGCAAAAAGTTCTTTTTCCGTATTCGAATCAAGGAGAAAATCCTCGCCCATAAATTCCTTCATATCCGTCAGCTCCGATATAATATTGAATTTTATTAATAATATAATATCACACCGCGCGCGAAGTTACAAGCAAATACTTGATAAATGTGTTTCGTTGTTGTAAAATAAGGACGGAAAAGAGGAAAAATTATGAAGTATTCGCTTGCGATATTCGATATGGACGGAACAATTTTAAATACGCTTGAGGATTTAAAGGATTCTCTCAATTTCGCTCTTACACAAAACGGTCTGCCGACAAGAACGCTTGAAGAGACAAGACGGTTTGTCGGCAACGGGATAAGACGGCTTGTCGAACTCGGCGTCCCCGAAAATTCGTCAAAAGGAACAACAGAAAAAGTATTCGAATGTTTTAATGAGCATTACGCGGTTCACTGCAACGACAAAACGAGGGCGTACGACGGGATTACAGAGCTTATCAAACGCCTTGATTCGCTCGGAATTAAGACCGCCGTCGTGTCGAATAAATCGGACTACGCGGTACAGACCTTATGTAAGGATTACTTCGACGGGCTGTTCGGCTTCGCTCTCGGACTTAAAGATTCCATACGCAAAAAGCCGTACCCCGACTCCGTCAACCTCGTACTCGAAAAGTTTAATATAAAAAAAGAAAACGCCGTGTACATAGGCGACAGCGAGGTTGATATCATGACGGCGGGGAACGCGGGTATTGACTGTATTTCGGTCGACTGGGGATTCAGGACGGACGAGGAGCTTGTAAACGCCGGCGCGCGGAAGATAGTTAAAAATATGAAAGAACTTGAAAAAGAAATAACAAAACAATAATTTGTCGGGACAAATTATTGTTTCAGTGATTAGCGGTCAGTGGTCAGCAGTCAGAAATTGCCTTGTTCTGATTTTGATGATAGATAATTGAATTAAATATATTATAAAAATTCGGATTAAGACGTAGGGGAAGACATTGTCTTCCCGCGGTAAAGGCATGGATTTTTAAATATGATTTTGCTGACGGAAAACCGCAGATTTCATATTGCTGACGCATTTTTATTATTTATAAACACGTCGGTCTCATGCGGGAAGATGATATCTTCCCCTACATAAAGAATGTTTGTGTTTAGGACGATAAATTATTGTTTACGGAGGAAATATGTTATACATCGGTTGTCATTTATCGTCGTCGAAGGGTTTTCTTGCTATGGGAAAGCAGGCGTACGACATAGGAGCAAATACATTTCAGTTTTTTACGAGAAATCCGAGAGGAGGCGCGGCGAAGAGCGTCGACCCGGATGATATTTCGGCGTTTCTCGATTTCTCCAAGGAGCATAGCTTCGGCAAAATAGTCGCTCACGCGCCGTATACGTTAAACGCGTGCGCCGCGGACGAGAATATCCGCCGTTTCGCGCGCGAGACGTTCGCGGATGATTTAAAACGGATGGATATGCTTCCCGGAAATTATTATAATTTTCATCCCGGCTCGCACGTAAAGCAGGGCGTCGAAAAGGGTATAGAGCTTATTGTCGACACGCTCGATTCTGTTTTGAGAGAGGATTTGAAAACCACAGTTCTGCTCGAAACCATGGCGGGCAAGGGAAGCGAAATCGGCAGAACGTTCGAGGAGATACGCGAGATTATCGACCGCGTTAAAATGCCCGAAAAGCTCGGCGTTTGCCTTGATACGTGCCATATATTCGACGGCGGTTACGATATTGTAAATTCGCTTGACGGCGTTATTGAGGAATTCGACAGGGTAATAGGTCTTGACAGACTCAAAGCCGTTCATTTAAACGACAGCATGAACGTCCTCGGCTCGCATAAGGACAGACATCAGAAGCTGGGCGAGGGCAATATCGGCGCGGACGCGCTCATGGCGGTTGTCAATCACCCCGCGTTCGACTCCCTGCCGTTTAACCTCGAAACGCCTAATGATGTCGAGGGGTACAGGGCGGAAATTGCATTTGTAAAGGAACATTATAAACAATAATCAGTGTTCAGCGGTCAGTATATCACACAGTTTCTAACCACTGCCCACTGCCTGCTGTCCGCTGCAATAATTTATTGCGTGCAACGCGGTAAATTATTGTTTTTGAGGGTGTTGACAAATTGTTTATCCGCATATAAATATAAGTACAGGGAGTTATCCGATAGACGGTCAGCTCTTGTGGATATTAATTAAAAATAACCGCCGGCTGTGAAATGGGCGGTTATTTTTTTATGATTAAATAAAGCATAATAAGTATAAGCTAAAGCAATACTAAAAACACGATTATTTCAGTCATGGCTTTCACCCTTTCTTATTCTGTTTCAGGGCAAAAAATAACGCCCGCATTTTCTGTGAGCGTTATCATTGCAATATTGATTTCAGATACAAAATGCGGCATAGAGAGGAACGATTTTTTTATTGTCCTCAAAGCCGAAGTTTTTGGCAGAGAGCTTGATAGCATAAGCGGGCTTGTAGGTGTCCATATAGACCTTTAAGCTCTTGGCTCTGGTGTTGTCGGCAGACTTGACCTCAATGGGAATGAGCTGCCCGTCACGCTGAAT
>OIYS01000526.1_pt1 | contig 26070 bp, 14 predicted proteins | sample 1588271 | NCBI WGS metagenome assembly OIYS01 (sample SAMN03283286) | human gut metagenome | biome: human-associated habitat; material: feces | host: Homo sapiens | place: Peru | collected 2012
ATTGTCATCTATCTTATGAAGATAGAAAAAATATTGAAGATGGATTAAACGAAAATAAATCTATTAATCAAATTGCAAATGAGATAAATAGATCTCATACATCTGTTTTAAGGGAAATAGATAGAAATAAAATTTATTTTGAACCTAAGCAATATGGAACATATAAAAATAATAACTATGATAGAGATATTTCATGCTCTAGACTTGCAAAATCACCTTATGTTTGTAACGGTTGCAAATCTAGAAGTGGTTGTAGAAAAGAAAGATATACTTACTATGCTAGAAAAGCAGATGATTCTTATAGAGAGGTTAAAAGTGAAGCTAGAAAAGGCATTAATTTAACTCCCGAAGAAGTTTATGAAATTAATAATACTCTTACTCCGCTTATTAAAAAAGGGCAAACTATTAATCACTTATACATAAATCATCCTGACATTTTAGATTTTTCTAAACCATCATTTTATAATTATGTAAATAGCGGAGTATTTGAATTTGGGCCACTTGATTTTCCTAGAATAGTAAAATATAAAAAAAGAAAAAATTCTAATGAACGAAGAACTAGGAAAGAAAGAGAAATATTAATTGGAAGAAAATATGAAGATTTTATAGAATATATAAATTCTAACCCTGATTTAAATATAGTTGAAATGGATACAGTTGTTGGTTTACAAGAAGAATCTGATTGTTTTCTTACTCTTTTATGGAGAAAATCAAAGTTTATGCTTATATTTAAATTAGAAAGTCAAACCACTGAAGAAGTATCTAGAATATTTAGAATGTTACAGGAAATAATTCCATATGATGAATATAAAAAATTATTTCAAGTTATTTTAACTGATAATGGTCATGAATTCTTCGACGTTAATAATATTGAATGTATTCAATCTACTGGAGAATATGTAACGCATTTATTTTTTTGTGATCCACACATGTCTTGTCAAAAAGGCATGATTGAAAAAAATCATGAATTTATTAGATACATATTACCTAAAGGTTTTTCATTTAAAAATATTACTCAAAAAGATTGTAATTTATTTATGAATAATATTAATTCATTATGTAGAGATTCCTTAAATGGAAAATGTCCTTATGAAGCAATGTTATTTCTATGCGATGAATACATATTAAAAAAATTAAAATGTTATTTCATTGAACCTGATGAAGTAGTATTAAACGATTCATTACTTAAACATTAATTTTTTCTTTTGTTTTTTGTTAATATTTAATCATTTATTTTTAAATTGATTGTCAAGGTTGCGAAGCATTTATTTTAGCCTTGACTACAAATTATAAAATAAATACAATTACAAAACAAAAAAATAAAAAAAGATATTTATAACCAACACTTATAAATATCAATTTTGACAAATAAATTGCCATAAACAATATAGTTTATCAATGTAGACAATTGTGCACTTAGTTTTAAAAAATGACCAATTTCTACACTTTTTGTCGTGGAATAAATTTCCTTTGACAACCAATATTATACCATATTCTTATTTATTTTCAATTTTTTTATATTTAATTTCTTGTTTTTTCCTTATAAAAAGTGCATTTTCTTTTGAAAACACACTTTTTATACATAATTGCACTTAATTGTGCACTTTAGATTGAGTCAACGTTTTATTAATAAATATCAAATACTTTTTCCTTTAACAATAGTTACTTTATTAGCTAACTCATTCATACAATCATATTACTTTTTTTCATTTTTTAACCAAACCATAAAATCATCCAATAAATCATAGTCGACATTTTTATATTTATCATACATAAACTTTAAAACGTCAATAACATTAACTTCTTTATTATTTATAGTAACTACTCTAATAAAACGGGGTTTAACATATCTATTCTTAATCATGTGCATATTCCATAATTCCATCTTATTACTAGAAACATCACTATAGCTACCATACATTTCTTTCATAAAAGAATATTCTAATGAATCCGGATTACAATTAAGTCTCACTTTTACTTCATCATAATCATTTTTATCGTAGTCATATCCATCCGTTAACTCAAGTAAAAGATAACTACATTCTAACATATCATGATAATATTTTGTAAATAAAGCATTCTTTTTTGTAACATCCAATTTATATTTTTTATTTAAAAATTCATCAGTCCATTCATAAAGTTTATTTCTATATTCATTATCATCATATTTTTTTCTTAAACTTACTTCACCAAACATTCTATTCATCATCCATTTAAGCCAAACATCGTGAAGTTTTAAAACTCCATCAGCACCAATTGAGAAAAAGACTTTTTCAGATTTTTCAATCATTTCAGCATTCTTTCCAATCTTGGGAATTAAACCAGCCTCAAAAATTCTTTTCAAATTTTCAGTTTTAGTAAAGTGAAAATAAACATTCTTAATATTTAATGTTTCTAAATCAACCCTTTTTAACATAATGCCTCATTATAAATCAAGTTTAATATGAGCTTCTTTTAATTGTTCAGGGAAAGCTTCACTAGGACATCCCATCATCGCATCTGCCCCATTAGCACCAATAGGGAATGGTACAATTTCTCTGATATTTTCCTCATCTTTTAATAACATAATAATTCTATCAATACCTGGAGCCATACCAGCATGTGGAGGCGCACCATATTTAAACGCTTCATATAAACTTGGAAATTTGCTTCTTACAATATCTTCTCCATATCCAACTAATTCAAAAGCTTTTTTTAGTATTTCCGGAGAATGATTACGAACTCCACCAGAAGCCATTTCATAACCATTACAAACAAAGTCATATTGGAACGCTTCAATTTCAAAAGGATTTTTATTATTTAAAGCTTCTAACCCACCTTTTGGCATACTAAATGGATTATGAGAAAATTCAATTGCTCCAGTTTCTTCATTTTCTTCATAGAATGGAAAATCATTTATAATACAAAATTCATATCTGTTTTTATCAATTAAATCGAGTTCTTGTCCTAATTTAGTACGTAAATTTCCCATTATTCTGGCACATCTATTTTTATCAGCTACTATAAATAAGGCATCACCTACATGTAAATCCATTCTTTTAATTAATTCATTTTTAACTTCATCACTCATAAATTTAGTTAAAGATGATTTTAATTCCATATCAGCCTTAACTTGAATATAACCCAAATTACCATGAATACCTTTTACATATTCTTCCATAGATTTATACCATGAATTAGATTTTTCAATGTTTTCTACCTTAATACATCTAACAACTGTATCTTTAAACGGAGCAAAATCACTTTTATTCATTATATCAGATATATCTTCAATTATTAATGGATTTCTTAAATCTGGTTTATCGCTACCATATTTTAATATCGCATCTTTAAATTTAATTCTTCTAAATGGAGCTGGACTTACATACTTATCACTAAATGAACTAAATACATCATAAAATACTTTTTCACCAACTTTATATACATCTTCATCAGTTGCAAAACTCATTTCAAAGTCTAATTGATAAAATTCCCCATATAATCTATCACTTCTTGGATCTTCATCTCTAAAGCAAGGTGCTATTTGGAAATACTTATTAAATCCAGACACCATTAATAATTGTTTAAATATTTGTGGTGATTGAGGTAGCGCATAAAACTTACCTGCGAATTTTCTTGAAGGAATTATAAAGTCTCTGGCTCCTTCTGGACTAGTGGCAGTAATAATTGGAGTTTGTACTTCCAAAAAGTCCATTTCTTTCATAGTTTTTCTTAAGAAATCCATAATCTTACTTCTAAATATAATATTATCATGAACTTCTTTATTTCTTAAATCTAAATAACGATATTTAAGTCTTGTATCTTCATTAGATTCTTTAGATTTATTAATTTCAAATGGTAAAACATTTACACAATCACCAAGAACATCTAAAGTCTCAAGTCTAACTTCAATTTCTCCAGTTTTCATGTTTTTATTAACCATATCTTCTGTTCTAGCCTCAACTACCCCAGTAATTGTAACTGTTGCTTCACGATGTAAATTCTTATATTTTTCTACATCTTCAGATATTAATTGTACAATACCAGTTTCATCTCTTAAAGTAATAAACACTAAATTACCAAGATTTCTAATACTATTAACCCATCCAGCTAATCTAATATTTTTACCAATATATGAAGAATCTACTTCTCCACAATAAATATCTCTGTACATATTTTCTTTCATATTCTACTCCTCCATAAATATAAAAAATTCTATAAATTAATTTAGCTTAAGGACGAAAAACATTTCCGCGGTGCCACCTTAATTCATAGAATTCTATGCATCTTTAGTTGCTATATCGGGCAATCCCGTTTATCTTCTAGGTGCTATCTTCACTAACTTAAGTTACTAGTTCCCACCATCCACTAGTTCTCTATAAAACATCAGTTACCTACTGGTTCACCAAATAAATCATACCTAAAATATACTACTTTTTTTACTTCTTGTCTAGATATTTTATTTATTTTTTTCTCTTTTTAATATATTATTTTCATTAGTTTTATATTTCATTTTTTCTTTTCTTTCAAATAAACTTTCATAAATTTTATCATATAATGCTTGCTTATCTTTATATGTTCTACTAGCATCATCCGTTGCATAATAACTTAATGAATCAAATTTATTATATCCCGCTATTATTATTTCATCATTTTCTGTTAAAACAATATAACAACCAGCATTTTCATAATAATATAATGCTGTAGCCATAAATTTTGTATTTAAATATTGAACATACCCCTTATCTCCTAAAAAATCTAATCTTTTTAAAACATCTTTAAATTTACTATATTTTTTATAAAACAAATCCTTCCCAACCGACCATGTCAGTACCGAACCGTCTTCATATCTTCTATTAAAATAAACACAATTTTCTTTTTCACCTTTTTTCAAAACAATCTCAGGTTCTTCATTATCAGAAAAATTGGTTGTAATATATAATTCATATTCACTTTCTTTAAGTTCATCACTATTTGTAAATGTTAAGCCACCAAGAATAGATAAAACTTCTTCATCTTTAGTACCATTTTGAACAGCTTTTAATGTAATCATAGCCTCCTTAAATACTTTCATAGCAATATCAATATTTTCTGTATCTGTTGGTTTTAATTCCATCATTCTTTTATTAAAATTATTCATTATTGCCTTATATGTATCCCACATTTTATTATTTAATTCTTCATCTTTTAAAATTCTTGCCTTTATTTCAGCTTGTAATCTGTATATACCATCCTCTATTGTAATTTTTTCATCAATAATTTCTTTAAGTATTATTTCTTTTAATACAACAATTTCTTCTAATATTTTACTATTAACTTTTTTATTCTTAAACATGGATAATATAATTTTATCTAAATTTTTATCAACTTTTTCATATTTTGTTCTAATTTTATTTACTTCATTTACATAAGCATCAAAAGAACAATTATCATTAATTGGTTCAAACTTGCTTATCCAAAATTCAGGCACATTTTTTAATATTTCATTTTTATAACTTTTAAATAAATCTTTTATACTACCTATAGCAACAGTATATTTAAACTCAATTAACTGTTTAACCTTATCAAATGTAAAAGTATCAATAACATCATCTATTGCATTTGCATATTTAAATTCTAATGTATCTGGTAAATAAATTGTTTTACTTGCAAAAAAAGTTAATTTAGATTTTAAATCATCATAATACTTTATTAATTTACTACAAGCGTTATAATCATATGAGTCATTATGTTTTTTTAATATCTCATATGCCATATTTACTTTTTTCATCATTTCTTCATCCCCATTTAAATCAGGATGATATTTTTTAGATAATTCCAAATATCTTTTCTTTAATTCTTCTTTTGTAAACTTATTTGTAAACCCAAATAAGTTTAATGCTTCATTATAATTCATCGTTATTTCCTCCTTAAAATAAATATATTATTTTATTCATTTTTTTCACGTTTTAACTTTATTTCTTCTTTTCTTTCAAAAAAACTGTTATAAATTTTATCATAAAACACTTGTTTATCTTTATATTGTTCCGCTTTACTCATCAAACCATATGGCTCTTTAAGAAAAAACTTATTATCCTTTAAAATTAATACTTCTTCATTTTCCATCAAAACAATAGCAATACCATCAATATAAAATAACAATATTGACTTTTGCGGTGACAAAGAAAAATCTTGAACAAAAACCCTAATTCCTTTAAAAATTGCTTTATCTAAATAATCTACAAATCTATAATATTTTGTATAAAATTCTTCCTTAGTAATTAAATATTCTTCCACTATATTTGAATCATTACAATTTTTCTTCAAGAAAGATACAAATCTATTATCTTCACTTTTTTTCAAAACAATTTCAAATTCATCATCAACATCTTTCAAAGCTATATATAATTCATATTTAATATCATCTTTTTGTATTTTATCTTTATAATACTTATTTATCAAAATAGTCATATCTTTATTAAACAACACTTGCATTATGATATCAATATCTTTTGTATCAAATCGTTTTAAATCTTCTCTTATAAAAGAGTAAGTATCCCAAATATCTTTATTTAACGTTTCTTCTTTTAAAATTCTAGTCTTTATTTCGGATTGTAATCTATTTACACCATCTTCTAATGTCAATCTTTTATCAACAATACTTTTAATAATAATTTCTTTAATATTTTTAATCTCTTCCATTATTTCAAAAGCCATTTTAGAATTCATAGACTTTATAACATTATTTAAGGCACTATTTATTTCATCATACTTTATTCCAATTTTATTTACTCTTCTTACATATTCATCAAATGAACAATCAATATCAACTATATCAAATTTACTTTCAAAGTAATTAGGAACTCTTTTTAATACTTCCTTTTTGTAATCTACGAATAAAGCTTTTATCTTGCCCACAACCATACTATATTCAAAATCCAAAAGCATTTTTGGATCATAGCAAAAAAATTTTTCAATAACATCTGTTATTGCATTTGCATATTTAAATTCTATTGTATCGGGTAAGTAAATTGTTTTACTTGCATAAAAATACAATCCTTCTTTTAAACTAACATAATATTTCATTAAATCATTAGATTCATTATGACTTTTTAATATTTCATAAGCAGAATTAACTTCCTTCATCATGTTTTCATCACCATTTAAATCTGGGTGATACTTTTTAGATAATTCTAAATATCTTTTCTTTAACTCTTCTTTTGTAAATTCACATGTAAACTCAAATATTTTTAGTGCTTCATTATAATTCATAAATTCTCCATAAAACTATTTGTTTCTTTTTAAAGACATATTATCTTCATTACTTTTATCAATACTTACTCTTTGTTCATCCATAAATTCTACAATTTCATTAATTGTTTTAGTTATAGATACTTCTTCAGATACACTTATCCCCATTTCATTTAAAGCATTAATAAAATCATTTCCAAATTTATTTTTCTTTCCATACAAACTATACACACCTACATATTTTTTATTAAAATTTCTTCTAGCAAGTTTAACTATTTCTAAACTTGGATAAGAAAAACAATAAAAATATTTATCATCAGAATTAATTTTAGTAATCAGTTTACTTCCAACTATTTTTTTATTAGCATCAATATCTACATAAAGACTTTTAGTTTTATAACTAGCAAGTTCATATATTTCATCCATACTTCTAAAAGTAATCTTTTGTAAACTATTTAATATATCTCGTTCTTCCACACCTTTTAAAACATTTTGTAAAATTTTCATTAAAAAGTTATACATTCTATTTGCATTTTCAACATCTTCTTCGTTTTTCAACTCTTTTAATGCTTCATTATAATTATTAGTCATAACTTTCAAAGTATAATTTACTTCACTTTTTTTGACTTTAAATTGATAAACTAAAGTATTCATAGACATTAAAATAGAATCTGCGCTTGCAAATCTTCCTTCCCAAACCGCTTTTTTAAAATTTTCTAAAAAGTTTATTAAAGACTTCGGAGCAAAATCTCCAAATAATTCTTCCAGCATTTTTGCTTTATTATTATAAGTATTATATTTATCAAACTTTTCTTTTAATGTATCAAGCATACTATCAATACATTTTTGATTCTCATGATATTCAGAAAGTGAATTAAAATTATTTGCTTGTAAAACAATTTTATCTATATAATCCGCTACCCAAGCACTGATTTCATCTTCTTTAACAATTTTCTTAATTCTACCTAAAACATCTTCTATTGCACCACATCTTTTTTCATACACAAATAAAGCATCATTAACTTGTTTTACAAATGAATCAAAACTACAATCATAATTAAAATTATATAAAAAATCTACATTATTAATTTGAAATACTTCTTGCATATAAGACTTAAATCTACTTTTTATTGATTTAATTAAATAATTAAATGTTGTATCCATCATACTTTTATCTTTAATATATGCAAAACTATTTATTTCTTCATTTATCTTTGTTGCATACATATCTTCTAATGAATCTTTTTTATACTTACATCCACTAGCAAACCTAATTAATCTAGATTTCATACATTCATAATGTTTATATAAATCAAATCTCTCTTTATCACTCATAACCACACCTCACTTATTAACTTTTAAGTTTAATCATTTTCATTATGTCTTTTTGAATAATCAAATTTATTTCTAGTTCTTTTTCTTCCAAAATTTCTTTTTTCATTCCATGTCTTTACATATAACCCATTAATATATTTTGTTACCTCTAAAATAACTAGTTCTTTATTTCTATATTCATCAATTCCTTCAATAACATTATTTTTATAACGAGTATATATTGGCCCTCTTGCTATTACAACTCTATCATTACATAAAGAAATCATTGCATTACCAATTTTATATAAATGAATACCAGCCATCATCGAAGATCTCTTACCAATAAATTCAGCATCTTTCATTAAATCCCAAATTGGTTTATAATTTTTATTAAAATCTTCAAATTGCATTACATAAAAACAATTTCTATTAGCGGAACCAAAATATCTTACAAATCCATCTTTCACATCTAAAACTTTTGCAAAAGGACTACCATTTTCTAATTCACCATCTAAAACATAAATAGCTTTTTTTAATGAATCAAATCGAAGATTATCAATTTCTTCTAATCCATCAAATTTAAGTTCTTTAATTCTATCTAATAAAGATATATCTTTTAAACCATTTAAAACATCATTAATAAATTCATTTGCAACATCATAAATTTGCAAAGCAATACTAATTTCATCAGTTGCTTGATCATCAAAATTATCAATAATAACCTTCATTTTATTTTTAAAATTATTTTTAAGTACAGCTTTAGTATTATCACAAGCATTTTTAATGTCTGTGCCTCTCGTAATCAAAATTTGTATAGTGTCATATAAAGAATTTAAAACTTTATTTGCTTCAATATAATTACATTCATTAAATTTTTCATTTAAATTATTAATTAAAGTTTGAATATCAGAATCACACTCTAAATTATTATCTTTAATTAAATCTATTAACATTTTTCTTTTAAAATAAATATCTACCCAACCTGAAAGATATTTTTTCATTATAGTTATAAATTCATCTTTTTTCGTAAAATTACAATTAATCAAAGTAACAAATGTATTAAGTTTAATTTTGTCAATTAAATTAGGAAAGTCATTTGCTATACTACATGCCCCTATAGTTCTTTTTGCTACTCTATCAATTTCTTGTTTTGTTTTTGTAACAATATGATTGTCTACAATATTTTTTAAATCTTTTACAAAATCATCAAAATTTTGTTCATAATTAATATCAATTATATCAGTAATAAAAGATTGTTTTAAAATTTCTGCTTCATATTTTTGATATCTTTCTTTAATTTTATTAAGAATTATTTCCTGACGTATTAAGGATATCTTTTTCTTGTTGTAAGCTTGAATAATTAAATTAATTTCTTCAGCATATCGAGTTTCTATAGAGCTTTTTGAATATTGAACCTTACTTATATATTTATCTAAATTTAAAACACTATAACTATTTACTATTTTTTTCAGATTTTTTACAAAGCTATCAAAATCTTGATCAAAATCAATTTGAATCAAATCATTTATTTGTTCACTTGCTAAAACCTTATTCATATATTCTCTATATTTATTTTGAAGTTCACAATAAATTATTTTTTCATCACGAGGTGAAACAACAGTTCCTCCGAGCATATCAATTATATTATTTATTATTACCTTATATGTATCCTCTAAAGAACCAGCTGGATATTTTAACTTACTTTTATATTTCTCAAATTTATTAAGACTTTCAGTAAAATAACTTTTATTTTCATCATTTTTAAGTATATCATATGCCATATTTACTTTTTTCATCATTTCTTCATCATCATTTAAATCTGGATGATATTTTTTAGATAATTCCAAATATCTTTTCTTTAATTCTTCTTTTGTAAATTTACTTGAAACACCAAATAAAATTAACGCATCATTATAATTCATTTTTACCTCCTTGATTCTTAATTAATTTTCTTTGTAAATCAGACTCATTATAAACTTTTTCTAAATATTTACATCTACTTGCTTCCATACATTCTACAACTTCATTAATTAACATAATTCTATTTTTTTCACCTAATTCAGAAATATTTAAAAAATCTACTAATCTATTTAAATAACTTTCATAATCATTATTCTTTTTACTTAATACATCTAAAACTCTTTTATATTTTAAGCTTAACATACCACTAGAAACTTTAAAATCTTGAAAATCATTAGACTTACCACCATAACAATAAACAGATTTATGATCCGTATCAACTCTGAATACTAATTCCATTTTATCATCAAATCCATTTTTACTAACGTATAAACTACGAGTCTTATATGTTTCTAATGAATCAATTTCTTTCATACTTTCAAATGATATTTGCTCTAATTTTTTTGTAATTTCTGGTTTTTCGTAACCTTTTAAAATATCAATCAAAATACTTTTAATCTTTTCTAATATTTCATTTGCCAATATTTTTTCTTCTTCATTTAAATTAGCTATCTTTTTTTCATAATTTTCTTTTATAATATTCCATGAATAACTAACACTATATTTTCGAGATTTCAAAGTTCTTAACCCAACATTCATTCTCACAATTATATTTTCTGTTTTTTCATACTTACCTACCATAATTGCTTTTTCATACTCGTGTAAGTAACCAAATAATGTTTCCGGAGCATACTCTCCGATTATATCTTTAAGTTTCATAACTTTAGCTTTATAATAATTGTAATCACTAACCATTTCTTCTAACTTATTAAATTTATCATCTATATTATTTTCAAATTCTTTTAACTTTTCTAATGAATCTATATTTCTTACACTTCTTCTAATTTCAAAAATATATAAAGGAATACACATATTAAGATATTTATCACAAATAATCTGTTGAATTCTTTCATCAACGTTTTGAATTAGTTCTCTTTTTCTTTTATAAAAATCGTCAAATTCATTTAATAATGGCTCACAATTACTTTTTCTTTCCATCATTATTAACCTTCTTTTTTAATTTTCTTGTAATATTATCTTCAATAACTAATTTACCTTCATTAACTAATTTTTCCCTATATTCATCATTTTTTATTAATTGTTTTAACTCTTCAATATAGTCTTTATTAGCTAAAAATCTATTAATTTCTTGATCAAAACCATCATTTAAGGTATGAACTCCAACCACTAAAAAAGTATCTTCAGCTATTTTACAATAAGTTATAGCAACATTAGATTTAAGTGCAAATAGCAAATCACTTCTTTTTAAATTACTACCAAGTACAATTCTACAATTGCCATCACTCTTAACTTTTTCAATTAATAAATTAATATCTCCTCTAAATCCTCTATCTATTCTATTTACATCTTCTTCAAAATAACAATTTCCTTTTGCATCATTTAAAAATACTAATTCAGGTATTCTTTCTTTAACAACATCTTTATTCATATTTAAAAGAACTCTTAATTTATCAATTGCTTCTTTAATTATTTCATCAAAATACTCTTTATCATTTTGATCATATAGTTCATCTAAACTTTGAATATCTAATATTGCTTGCATATAATATTCATAATCACTTCTACCTTTAATACTTTCAATAACCTTACATGCTTTATTATAAATTGCTTTATCTTCCTCTGTTAAAAATGTCATTTTTTCTTTGTTTTCATCAGTTTCTAAAACTTCTTTAACAACTATTTTTTTCTTTTCTACTTTTACTACCGTTTTTTCTACTTGAATCTTCTTTTCATTTTTTAAAAACATTTCGTAATTTTGTTTTAATTGAGTGGTAAATATTTCTGCAGCAATTGCATAACCTTCTTTATCAAATTCGGCAAATTTACTTGCTTTACTCAAATTATTAAAAAGAATTATAAATAGTTCGGTATCTCCACCATTTAAAAAATTACCATAAATATCAAAATATTCACTTAACCTTTTTAGAGTATCAAAATTACATTTCCATAAATCTTCTCTTGATTTATTTTCTCCGCCTCTTTTACCCATAAAAGCAACTTCACTTCCAAATATTTTAGTTACTTCATCACAAGTCAAATGTTTTTTATTAAACAATGTCAAAAGGGTTGCAAAAAGAAACGGAAAATCCAATATATTTCCAATTGCCTTTTCATTATCAAAAGCCCTAATTAAGCTATTATAATTTTTTAAATATTTTTCTAATACTCCAATTCTTTCGTTAATTTTAGCAATAGCTCTCTCTTTATTATATTTAGTAAAATCTTCTCCGAATACCTCGTTAAAAACATTAAAAATAAGAGGAAAATTAGTTTCTTTAACCACTTTAGCTAAAGAAGAATATTCAAATGGAGAACCTTCAATAATTTTTAAAGTTAACTTCAAATCTTCTAAATCATCACTAACCCCATTTTTAATCTTTCTAATATAATCCTTAAATTTAATAAACATAAAAAATCCCCCTTCAAAATACGTGTTTTACTATCTTACCACAATATAATGCAAAAAGCAACAAAAAGATTGACATTTGCACCTAACTAAGCTATAATAAAAAGCATTCAATCGGGGGTTAAAATGGGTATATTTTCAAGTATCTTCAAGAAAAAGAAATTAAATAGTGAAATATTAAGTCTTGTTAACCTACAAGATAGTATTATTATGCCTCCAAACACTTTCTTTGAAAACACTAAAAACAAACAACTCTGTGAACAATATTATCAAGGATACAAAAGTATTTTATCTTCTAAAAAAACAATATTAAGTATTCATTTAAAAGATACAGAAACAGATGATATCAGAGTTTATATTGACATATTAACAAGTTTAGAATTACATATCCATGATATTTTAGATAATCCAAATAAAGAAGAATATAACACTGATTATATAAATAATATCCTTACAAGATTAAATACGTACTCCCTACTTCTAAATTCTATCGAAGAAGAATCTTTTTTAAGACTCGCAGCATTATCCAGCTTGAAATCAAATCTATTTTTATCTCGCAATAAAAAGAATGCCATTGATAATGAAATATCTAGACTACAAATTCAAATATTTAATACGCAAAAGATTAACAATCTTATCAAACTACAATTAAATTCATGCTTAAATATAATTCAAAATTTAAAACTAGAAGCAAATGAAGAATTTATAAAAGAATTAAATACCAGATTAGATAAATATTTGCAAGCATTTAACATTGATACAAAGGAAAAAAATATTACATACAACCAAATAAAATTAGAAAAATATATTTTTAAAAGCAAAAACAATCTAACAGATTTAAACGAAGAATTTGAAAATCTATTAAATAACAGTCAACTAAACAGAGAAAATAGAATTAACAAAATAAATATTTTAATAGATAAATACATGGCAATTAAGGAATATAAAAGAATTGAAGATCCAAACTTATTATACTCTTTAGTTAAATACAAAGTTGACTCTTATGAAATAGATTACAATACTTATGGAGAAATTTTAAGCGGTACAGCAAATTATTTAGAAGAAAAAGAAATATTAAAAGAAATATTTTTTAAAAAAGTGAACGATTTTTTCCAAAGTTCAAATACATATCAAAAATACAAAGCATTTAATAAATTTATCAATCCATTTACTTTTTCAAAAATAGCAAACACTATTAAAACATCATTAAAAAATGAACTCGATATATTTGATTATAACTATATAACAAATAATCCATTATTAACAGGTTTAATATATAGCATTAATAGTCCAATAAAGTTATGTAATTTTTTTAGTGAATTTACAGTATTAGAAGAAGATTATAGCACTATAACAGGCATTTGCGAGCTCGCTATAACATGGCATAACAAATTTTCTTTAGAATCATTAATACGTTTAAGAGAGTTTATAGTATTACAAAACACATTAATAGCAAAAATACCTAGAATTCCCTATCATGCACCTTTATTATATGAGAAATTATTGTGTGATTTAAATCAATTATACAAAGAATTAATTGACAAAAATTTTATAACTAAAAAAGAACAAAATGAACTATATGAAGGAATAAAAACAATAAATTTCAATTGCGACAAAAAAATTTATAATCTCATGATAATAAATTATATTTTTGAAATACTTAACAATCAAGAAATATTTTTACCATCATCATTAGAATCATTTACACTTTCTTATAACGACCATTCCAACGTAAATATAAAATCAATTCCTAACATTATTTTAAATGATGATTTGAAAAGTTTTACCCTTTTAAAATCATCTGAATTACCATGGCAACTAGACAAATTAGATATTCCCTCATCAGTAAAAGAATTAAAAATAAATGCAAATACCCAGAATTTAAATTTTATTAATTACCCAGAATCTTCATTATTAAAAAATCAAAAAGCTTTAAAAGAGTTTTTCAAAGTTATTCTTGTAGGTCAAAATAATATAGCAATCAAAAAAATAAATTTCATTGACAAAAATAGCATGTTAACATTTTCAATAGATCTTGAAAAAATTTTTACTGATATAAATAAAAATAATAGTTATCACCACGATTTAACAGATAAATTATTGAAAAAATTTAATATTGAATTTACTGAATGTATAACAAAAAAATATAATAAGCTATACAATTTAGCAAAATCGTTTAATCTAGAAGTAAGTAGAAAACCACCTACCCTAGAAAATTTAGCAGAATTAAATAATTACATGAATTCTGAAATTACAAAGGATATTCATCGTTATTATGTGGATATTGGTATAGATGCTCAATGGTATCTTATATACCCCGAAAAAGAAGATTTTGCTAAAAGTGTCATGATGAAAAACATAAACTTGCTAAACAATGCCATAAACAAATGTTATTATTTATTAGACTACAACCTATTTGATCCAGAAGAAAAGCAACCAGACTTTATAAATCAAAAGTTAAAATTAATTTTTCACAGAAAATATGATTTAATAAACCGTCTCGGGGAGTTTTACAAAGAACCATTAATTAATGAAGATACAAGAGATTATGAAAAAGAATATTGTTATAATTTAGTAAAACCAATTCTTGCTGATATTTATCAAGATAATGAGGATATTAACACCAGAGAAAAAGAATACATAATTATGTTAATAGACAGCTTCGGTATAGAAAAAGAAGAAGTATTATTAAAATATCCCGTTATTTTAGATATATGTAGGCTTTGGCAAAATCGTAAAAATATTAATGAAAGTTTCGATTCTAAATTATGTTCTATACTTCTAAATCACTATATAAATTATGAAGATATAAAATTTATTTTGCCAGAACCCAATCTAGTTAAATGGCAACCTAAAATAAGTATAATGACAATTTTAGATTACATACACAATAATCTTGACGATTTAAATGTATTCCGTCAAGTATATTATTTTATAGATAATGATCCTTTAAATTTATGTATAAATATATATTTTAACTTTAAGCCTTTTCTAAAAAAAGTATTTAATCAAAAAGCAAATGTGGTATATCACCCTAGAATAACCTATCCTGAAATGACTTCTATTGCTGTCAAAGACAAAGTTTTTTATGAAAAATTAGAAGCCAAAAAGATTCACTCAATTCAATTTCCACCGAATATGAAAAGCATTGATTTAGAATATGATGAAGCATTCAAGGATAAACATGGGAAAAAAGACATTCCACTAGATATTACTTTACCAAATGCTATTATCAAAGCATCACTTGGAAATTTAAGTGTGCATAATTTATATCTCCCTCCGTCACTACAAACATTAACAATAAATACAGATTTTTCAAGTCTATATTTTGAACATTTTACAAATTCTATGCTATTAAATGATAAGCAAAGTTTAAGAAGTCTTATCTCATTTAGTATCAAAAAAATATATATGAATCCTGATATTTTAAACTCAAAATATATTTATTTATCCACAAACTCATCAGCAAAAAACCAATTCACAATAGATTTAAAATTCACAATAGATTTAAAAGATTATATATACTATTTTTATAATTTTAACAACAACACAAATTATAATTATAAAGAAGTTGATATTGAAACAAGAAAAATAATAAAAGATTTTTGTCTACAACACCATGATGAAATCGTAGAATATATTTCACAAGTCATCGAAGACTATCTAAATACAACTAAAGATAAAAGATTAATTCGAAAAAAGGAGGTAAAAAGCAATGAAACTATTTAAAAACTTATTTAAGAAAAATAAATTAAATAGTGAAATATTAAGTCTTGTTAACCTACAAGATAGTATTATTATGCCTCCAAACACTTTCTTTGAAAACACTAAAAACAAACAACTCTGTGAACAATATTATCAAGGATACAAAAGTATTTTATCTTCTAAAAAAACAATATTAAGTATTCATTTAAAAGATACAGAAACAGATGATATCAGAGTTTATATTGACATATTAACAAGTTTAGAATTACATATCCATGATATTTTAGATAATCCAAATAAAGAAGAATATAACACTGATTATATAAATAATATCCTTACAAGATTAAATACGTACTCCCTACTTCTAAATTCTATCGAAGAAGAATCTTTTTTAAGACTCGCAGCATTATCCAGCTTGAAATCAAATCTATTTTTATCTCGCAATAAAAAGAATGCCATTGATAATGAAATATCTAGACTACAAATTCAAATATTTAATACGCAAAAAATTAACAATCTTATAAAAATGCAACTAAACTCATGCCTAAATATAATTCAAAATTTAAAACTAGAATCAAACGAAGAATTTATAAAAGGATTAATCATCAAATTAGATAAATATTTGCAAGCATATGGCATTACTACAAATGAAGAAAATATAATTTATCAACAAGTAAAATTAGAAAAACATTTATTTAAGAATAGAAACATTCTAACAGATTTAAATAAAGAATTTAAAATCTTATTAAATAATGATAAATTAAATCGAGAAGATAGAATTTCCAAAATAAATATTCTAATAGATAAATACATGGCAATTAAAGAATATAAAAGAATTGAAGATCCAAACTTATTATACTCTTTAGTTAAATATAAAATTGATTCTTATGAAATAGATTACAATACTTATGTAGAAGTTTTAAGTGTTAAGCCAAATTATCCAGAAGAAAAAGAAATATTAAAAGAAATATTTCTTAGAAAAGTACATAATTTTATGCAAAATCCAGAAATTTTTGAATGTTACGTTAAATACGATTTCTACAGAAATAGCTATAGGGAATTTGCAAATATTATAAATAAACTATTAAAAAATAACGAAGGTGATTACGATTATGAAAAAGTTATAAAATATCCTATCATTACTGGATTATTATATAGTATAGATGATCCTATCAAAGTGAAAAACTATTTCAAATATTTTGGAATACGGTCTCTTTACTTACCAAAATCTATTTCTCCACTTTTTGAATGGGAAGATTTTATACCTTTAGAAACTATCATGCGTTTATGTGATAAACTTTTAAGCTATGAGATTATTCAAAGTATTACAAATCCACAAATAAACTTATTATATCAAATTTATAAATGTTTACTAGATAAAGTTATTAAAGAAGTACCAAACAATTATATTTATGACGGAGCAAAAAAATTTAATATTAACTTTCAAGATTTGCGTTTTCGTTCTTACCAAAAGCTTATCAAAGAATATAATAGAATTATAAGAGAAGGAAAAAAACTTATATTTCCTAAAACATTAAAACAAATAGTAATAGATAATTATATTAGGTATCATGACAATAATTTAAAAGTTGAAAATATAGAACTACTTAATTATTATGAATTTGAATTAAACGAAGGTCTTGAAGAACTAATACTATTAGATATAACATCATTTAATAATAATCCGAATGAATTAGAAATCCCTATTACATTAAAAAGATTAAAACTAGAAAATATAAACCCAGCATGTTTGATATTCAAAGATTATACCGAATCTCAATTAGTAAATATAATTTCAAAAGATAAAGAAGCATTTAAAGAATTTATAAATAATATAGGCAATACTCAAAAATTAAAATTTAAAGGAAAAACTTCAGTTACTACATTTAGCCTAAATCTTGAAAAATTAAAAAAAGAAAACCAAACAGATGTCGATACAATTTATAATTTGTTTCAAGAAAAAATTAAAGAAATCTATACAAAATTACATCGAATAGCCAATTATCTCGAAATTAATATTGAAGAAAAAGAAATTAATTTAACCTCATTAAGAGAATTAGAAGATAAAATTTCTAATCAAATACATGAATATAGTCAATCGCTATCTAAAGAAAATCCTATTACTTACGCAATCGATTATGCTAAAATTTTAGACGAAAGAAAAATAAATTTGGAAAGAAGAAAAGAAATGCTAAATTTTTTTGAAATTTGCATATCAATTTTTACAATAGCATTGGAAAAATCATATTCTAGAGAAATTAGTGACTGTCTTGAACAATTTAGAAGAGCAAAATGTATTTTTTTATTAAAGACATTATCCAAAACTCAAGAACCATTGATTAATGATGATACTTCAAAAGAAGAAATAGATTTCTTCATTACACTATTATTAACAAAATATCGTTTTAAAAAAAATAAATCTTCATCTTCAAAAATAAACTTTGAAATTGAGCTTATATACGATATTGTTGTAAGAAAATATGCTGGAAAAGGAAACTACTACGAATTTTTATTAAAAAATCCTTTTTGGTTAGAATTAATGATTTCAGATGATAAATTTCAAGTTTTTACAAGATATAAAGAAAATATAAATAAGGGCATAATAAACACCAAAGAACGCAAATGGCCTCAAAAAATTCGTTATAACGTTTTTATTGAAGAAGCAATTAGACATGAAAATGAATATGATTCATCAAAAACTCATACAGATTTTGAAAATTTCATTCATGATTTAATTCCAATTTATAAACTTGTACACTTAGATTCAGAAAAACAATTTCAAAATAAAATCATTGAAGAAACAAATTTAGCAAATAATCCAGAAACTACTTTAATCAGAAAACGTAATTTATAATTAAATATTAAACGGAGGAACAAATGAATATATTAAAAAAATTATTTAAGAAAAATAAATTAAATAGTGAAATATTAAGTCTTGTTAATTTACAAGATAGTATTATTATGCCTCCTGATAGTTTCTTTAAAGATTTCAAAAACAAAGAACTATGTGAACAATATTATCAAGAGTATAAAAAAATATTATCTTCTAAAAAGACAATATTAAGCATTCATTTAAAAGATATTGAAACAGAGGATATCAGAGTTTATATTGATATTTTAACAAGTCTAGAAATTCATATTCATGACATATTAAGCAATTCAAATAATAAAAGCTATAATTATGAATATATAACAAATTTATTATCAAGATTAAAAGGCTATACTCTACTTTTAAAATCCATCGAAGAAGAATCATTTTTAAGACTCGCAGCTTTATCCAGTTTAAAATCTACTCCATTTTTATCACGTAATAAAAAGAATGCCATAGATAATGAAATATCAAGATTACAAATTCAAATATTTAATGCTCAAAAAGATATTGAATTAATTAATCTACAAATAAATTCATGTTTATCTATTATAGACAATTTAAAAGTAGAAAAAAATCCACAATATTACCTTGATTTACGAAGTAGACTTTTCGATTATATTCACGCATTTGATTTTAATTTATTAAAAGAATTCGTAGATAACTTTCAAAATAAAAACTTTCTTACAATTGCACAAATAAAATTAGAAAAGATATTATTTACAAACAAAAATATATTAAAAGATTTAGAAAAAGATTATGTTGAACTTTTAGCAACAACAAATCTAGATAGAACTACAAGAATTCATAGAATAAATAAACTAATTACGAAATACATGGCTATTAAAGAATACAAAAGAATCGAAGATAAAAATCTACTTTATAAACTCGTAGAATATAAAATAAATTCATATGAAATTGATTATAAAAATCATCAAGAAATTCTAAATGACAAAGCAAATTACCCAGAAGAAAAAGAAATGATGAAAGAAGTATTATTTAAAAAAGTAAGTAATTTTATGCAAAATTCCAAAGTTTTTGAAGAATATAAAAAACTCAATTTTTCAAAAAGAGATTATAGAATTCTTGCTAATCTAATTAATAATGCTGTAAAAAATGAAAATGGTATTTATGATTATAATAGAATAATATGTTCTCCAGAACTAACTGCTTTAATATTTTCAATTAATAGCCCAAACAAAATGAAAGATTTTTTCCAAAACTATCAAGTCGGAGAATGCACATATTTACCAGTTACATCACTAAAAAGAGATATTTTTACATTTGATGAATATCTACCTCTTGAAACGATAATGCGATTAACAGAAAACTTTTTAAAAAATCCTCATCATAAAGATAGAATATTAAAAGATAAAGAACTTTATGACCTATACCAAATCTATAATAGTTTATTATATACTGTGTTAAAACCTAAAGATCCTTCACATGTATTTGATAACGTTTCAAAAATCATCATCACTGGACAAAATATTATTTTTTATCCAGAACTAATAAAAACATATAATAATGAAATGGCTCAAGGAAAGAAATTAGTATTTCCTAAATCATTAAAAAAACTAGCAATCCGCGTAGATGGTATAACATATAATAGAGAATACTTAAAATATAATGAATTTGAATTAAATGAAGGACTTGAAGAATTGACAATTATAGAAACATCACCTTATGCTATTCCTCCGAAAGTTTTAGAACTGCCCACTACACTAGACTATTTAACAATAACTATAAAACCTGAGACAATCAGACTTAGAGATTATACAAACTCACAATTAATATCAAGCAAAAAAAGATTAAAAAAATTTTTGAAAAGCTTAATGCATGCTCAAACATCGTTTATGTCAAGTGATTATCCTCCAATTAAAAATCTTGAATTTAAAGGAAAGTCCTCTATTACAACATTTAGTTTAAATATTGAGTGTCTTGCAAATGGACATAACATAAATTGTGAAACAATATATAATGATTTCCAAAATAAGGTAAAAGAAATATATGAAAAATTATATGAAGTAGCTATAGCATTTGAGTTAAAAGTCCCTAAAGAAGAAGCTAATTTTGATTCACTAAAAAAATTAGAAAACAAATTATATAATTATGTAGAAACTCATTATGATAAAATAACAAGTTTTGATGATGGAATGTATATTTGGTTTCTTCAAACTAATAAAAAAGATAATTGTAAAAAAAGAGACAAATTGATAAAAACTATCAAAAATAAAATTTTAAAATATACATATCTTAGCGAAGCATTACCTAGTAATATATGTGATAAAAATAAGTTTAAAGATTATGTCAAATCATTTTTAGAAATTAAATTTAATTTAATAACTAGTAATTTATCTAAAATTAACGAACCGCTCATCAATGATAACACCCCAGAAGAAGAAATAAAAATATTTAAAGATTCTTTAATAAATTATTTTAAGTACTTAGTAATGTACGCACCCAAAGATAAAATACTTTCTAAAAAATTAGACGATATAATCGAAAAATATCGTGGAAAATATGACTACTTTGAATACTTATTAAGAAATACATTTTTATTAAGATTAAAACTATCAATTGAAGACCCAAATTATCCTGAAGATGCTTATAAAGTATTTCAAAATTATATAGTAAAAAGACCAGCCGGAGTTATTGATGATTTATATACTGAAAGATTAAGGAAATCCTGGGGAATCAATGTCTCATATGCAGCACTAATGGAACACGCATTTGAAGAGGCAAAAACATACAAATTAAATAAAGAACATATTGAATATGAACAATATCTTCAAGATTTATCTCAAATTTATATATCAGTTAAACCACAAAACATGTATTATTTTCCAAAAGGTTTAGAATGGTATGAAATTAAACAACATTGTGAAATAAGAGATAAACAACTTGAATCAAACATAAAAAACAAACACGTCGTATTTCCAAAAGGTTTAAAATGTTTTAAAATTGCAAAAAGTTATGAAAAAACTCTAATCGCAAGTTTAATATTAAATAAAGAATTAATTGATTTAGATATAAACAGTATTATCTTAAACAAAATTCGCATTCCTCCAAACTTATCATTTTATGTTGGAGCCTCACCAGAAATAACTTTCATTGATTATGAAAATTCTAATATTTTAAACGATGATTATCTTTTAAAGAAATTTATTAATAATTATTTAAATCTAGTTTATGAAAACAGAAAAATAATATTAGAATCAGTAAGTGGCAAACAACATATTATCTATATTGTTGATGGTTCATCAGAAGAATTAGCTGAAGAGTTATTCCAAAAGATTAAAGAAAAATTAAATCAATCAAAACTAATTAGAAAAATTGACAAATAGCCACATATATGTTACAATACTTTTAGCAAAGAAATTTGCATAAATTACAGTGGGATATTCAGATTAACGAGATTGAATTTTACTTCTATTTTAGTAATAAAGAGGAATAATGATCAACCATAACCCGATGATAATTTCATCTTTAAAGATAGAATTAAATAGCAAATTTATATTTTAAAAATTCATTAAATTCAACTGAATATTCCATAGATATTAAATATATTAAAAATCAAAACACGAATTTGACAAATAGCAGCATTTATGTTACGATGCATACAACAAAGAAAATTTGCATAAATTAAAAATGGAACATCCAGTTTTTGGCGAGATTGAATGCTACCAATAAAATTATTGTGCATCTAAATCAACCTCGTTGATTCAGATGCTTTTTTCATAATTATTTAAGTAACAGTACTAAAATAAGTAAGATTATAATAAGCCATAATCCCATTATTACTTAAATGAGGCAGCATCCAATCAACTGGATATTCCATAAGTATTATTTTAACATAAGAAAAACGCAAAAGCAATATGTTTAATCATATTGCTTTTTTTAATACTACTACTTTTTAAAAATAACTAACTTTTGTAAAAAATAATTTATGACAAATATTATAGAATCTATAATAATTTTAATAAAAGTAGCATTTAAATGGATATAATTATAAACTTTAGTTACAAGTAATCCAGATATTGTAATGTTTATTATAACAAGCAAGAAATATTCTATAAAAGCTTTATAATTTCTTTTCTTTTCATTTTTAAAAACATATTTTTTATTAACAAAATAATTAACTACACTAGATATTGCCCTAGCCGTATAAGAAGATAACAATATTGCATTAACAAATCTACCTTTAATAAAGTAAAGTATTATAGAAAATGCTATTATATCTACTACAAAAGAAAGTCCACTAGATAATAAATAAGTAAATACAGTTTTATACTTATTTAAAAATTTCTTCATCTAAAACTCCATTATCAAAGTTACTGGTCCATCATTTAAAATATTAACCATCATTTCAGCTCCGAAAATACCTGGTTTAGTTACAACATATTTACTCATTTCTTCATTAAAAGCCTCATAAAGTTTAATTGATTCTTCCCCATTTAAAGCTTTAACATATGAAGGTCTATTACCTTTTGATGTATCACCATACAAAGTAAATTGTGAAATTGATAATATTTCTCCGCCAACATCCAATATTGATTTATTCATAACACCATTTTCATCATCAAATATTCTTAAATTAGCTATTTTTTTAGTCATTTTCAAAATATTATCAATTGTATCCCCTTGAGTAAAAGAAACCAATAAAACCATACCATTATTAATTTCATTTACAAGTTTACCATCAACACTAACACTACTTTTCTTACTTCTTTGTACAACAACTTTCATTACATTTCCTCCTTAACTTCTATAACATTATGAATTTTTCTAATATTTTTCATAACGTTTTCTAATTCTTCCTTATCTTTAATTCTCAAATTTATTTCATAAATAGTTTTATTATCAAATTCTTTTGTATTACAAGATCTAACAATAGACCCCATCTTACCTACTTCTGTAATAATATTTACAAGCAAATTAAATCCAGCAGCAACATAAACATAGATATTTGTAAAATAATAATTACTTGCATCCATATTCCATGTTACATCTACTAATCTATCATTATCACTTGGAATATTACTACATCCCTTTTTGTGTACACTGATTCCTTGTCCTTTGGTAATATAACCCACTATTTCATCACCTTTAATAGGCATACAACATTTAGCAATATTAACCATGATATCTGAATTACCTTCCACTAAAATATCACTTTTATAATTAATTTTAGGAATAGATAACTTTCTTTCAAATAAAGCATCATCTACTTCATGTCTATCTTCTTTAGTTAAATTAATAATATACCCAGCTGTAAATCTTAAAGAACCTATACTTAAATATATTTCATCTAAATCTTTTACTTTTAAGTCTTTAATTAATTTTTCAATAGTATCCGGCGTTAATACCTCATTAAAAGCCATTTTTCTTTTACGAAGTTCAGCTTCTAAAATATTTTTCCCTTTTAAAATATATTCTTCTTTATCTTGTTTACTAAAGAAAGCTTTTATTTTATTTTTAGCTTGATTTGTTTTAACAAAAGTTAACCAATCTTTATTCGGTGTACTACTATTATTAGTTTTTATATTGACAACATCGTCATTTTTAAGTTCATATGAAAGTGGCACAATTTGATCATTTACAATAGCACCAACCGTAGTATCACCAACTCTAGAGTGAATTCGATAAGCAAAATCTATCGGCGTTGATCCTGCAGGTAATTCTACAACATCACCTTTCGGAGTATAAGTATAAATTAAATCACTAAATATATCAGCATTAACAGCATTCTCAAAATCAGCATCCGTATCATTATTACTTGCTTCAATAACATTTCTAAACATTTCTAGTTTTTGTTCCATAACATTTTGAATCTTCTTGGATCCTTTTTCTTTATATGACCAATGACTTGCAATACCTTTTTCAGCTATTTCATCCATCTCATAAGTTCTTACTTGAATTTCAAAAACATGTCCTTCAACCCCAAAAACCGTAGTATGCAAAGATTGATACATATTTTCTTTTGGACTTGCAATATAATCTTTAAATCTTTTAGGCATCGGTCTAAATCTAGAATGAATTAAACCAATTACTTGATAACAATCAGATTCTTCATTAACAAATATTCTTAACGCTAAAATATCATATATCTTATTCCATTCTTTACCATTATTAAGTTTATTATAAATACTATATACACTTTTAACTCTACCCTTTATTTCAAATTTAATACCAGCATTAGTTAAAATATCTATAATGCTTTCTTTCATTTCTTCTAAACAGTCATTTAATTCATCAACCGTTTCATTTAATTTCTCCAAAATATCATTATATACATCAGGTTTTAAATAATACAAGGATAAATTTTCTAATTCACTTTTTATCGAATTAATTCCAAGTCTATGAGCAATTGGCACTAAAACAGACATAGTTTCCTCAGCTTTTTGTTTTTGTTTTAAAGGATTAATCGCCCAATTGGTTCTCATGTTATGAAGTCTATCAGCAAGCTTTATATACATAACTCTAACATCTTCAGCAAGGCCAACCAAAATTTTTCTTAAATATATAACACTAGATTCATTATTATCAGGTAATTCCAATTTATTAATTTTAGACACACTTAAAA
>OIYS01000528.1_pt1 | contig 26055 bp, 24 predicted proteins | sample 1588271 | NCBI WGS metagenome assembly OIYS01 (sample SAMN03283286) | human gut metagenome | biome: human-associated habitat; material: feces | host: Homo sapiens | place: Peru | collected 2012
CTGTTTCCATGAGCAAAAAGCAGACCATCGTCAAAAATCTTAACTCCATTCAGAACTTCGGCGCTATCGACATTCTCTGCACTGACAAAACCGGCACGCTGACACAGGACAAGGTGGTGCTGGAATACCACCTGAATGTCAATGGCGAGGACGATACACGGGTGCTGCGCCATGCCTACCTCAACAGCTACTTCCAGACCGGTTACAAAAACCTGATGGATATTGCCATCATCCGCAAGACGGAGGATGAAGAGGCGGCAGACTCTCGGCTTCTCGACCTGTCGGAAAACTATGTGAAGGTGGATGAGATCCCCTTCGACTTCACCCGCCGCAGATTGACCACGGTGGTGCAGGACAAGACCGGCAAGACCCAGATGGTGACCAAGGGTGCCGTGGAGGAAATGCTCTCCATCTGCACCTATGCCGAATGCGACGGCGCTGTGCAGCCGCTGACCGATACTGTCCGCAGCCGTATTCTCGAAACCGTGGATGCCCTCAACGACAAGGGCTTCCGGGTGCTTGCCATTGCGCAGAAAAGCAACCCTTCCCCGGTGGGAGCCTTCGGCGTGAAGGACGAGTGCGACATGGTGCTGCTGGGCTATCTTGCCTTCCTCGATCCCCCCAAGGAGTCCACTGCCGACGCGATCAAGGCGCTGAAAGCCCACGGCGTTACCACCAAGATCCTCACTGGCGACAACGACAAGGTGACCCGCACCATCTGCAAGCAGGTGGGCTTGAAGGTTCGCAATATGCTACTGGGCGCTGACCTCGAAAACATGACCGACGCGGAGCTGGCAAAAGCCGCAGAATCCACGGATGTATTCGCCAAGCTGACCCCCAATCAGAAAGCCCGTGTGGTGTCCGTCCTCCGGGAGAACGGTCATACGGTGGGCTTCATGGGTGATGGCATCAACGATGCTGCCGCTATGAAAGCCGCTGACATCGGCATTTCCGTGGATACCGCCGTGGATGTAGCCAAGGAATCGGCGGACATCATTCTCCTTGAAAAAGACCTGATGGTTTTGGAGCAGGGCATCATTGAGGGACGCAAGACCTACGCCAACATGATCAAGTACATCAAGATGACGGCATCCTCCAACTTCGGCAATATGTTCTCGGTGCTGGCGGCCTCGGCGCTGCTGCCCTTCCTGCCCATGATGAGCGTGCATCTCATCTTCCTGAATCTGATCTACGATTTGAGCTGCACGGCAATTCCTTGGGACAACGTGGACGAGGAGTTCATCGCAAAGCCCCGGAAATGGGATGCTTCCAGCGTGGGCAACTTCATGCTCTGGATTGGACCTACCAGCTCCATCTTCGACTTTACCACCTATATTTTCATGTACTTTGTGTTCTGCCCGTTGTTCGTATCCGGCGGCGTCCTGTTTAACGATCTGGCTGCCCATTACAGCGGCGCAGAGCTGGCGGCTGTGCAGGCACAGTACATCGGAATGTTCCAAGCGGGCTGGTTCGTGGAATCCATGTGGAGTCAGACACTGGTCATTCACATGATCCGTACCCCGAAGATCCCCTTTATTCAGAGCCACGCCTCCGCTCCCGTGACGCTGCTGACCATGACCGGTATTGCGGTACTGACGGTGATCCCCTTCACGCCCTTTGGTACGGCGCTGGGATTTGTTGCGCTGCCCGCTGCCTATTTTGCTTATCTGCTCCCCTGCATCCTGCTCTACATGGTGCTGGCGACCAGTCTGAAAAAAGCCTATGTTCGTCACTACGGCGAGCTGCTGTAAAAGGAGGTATTCACAATGAACTGGAAGGATATTTGGATGACACTGTTCGGAACAGCGGACTTGTTTGGGCTGAACATGGGTTTTTGGGTGTCCATGGCGGTGGTTGCACTGATCGTGATCGTGATGAATGTAGTCTTTTGGGGCATGAAGCCCCGGAAGAAAGCGAGCAGCGAGGCTCAAGCGCACCTGACGCAGCAATAAAAGCTCCAAAGCATAGTCTATTACTAAAACTCCCCGGCACTACGCAGTAAGCGCAGTGTCGGGGAGTTCCTGTTTCCAGCGATTTTAATTCCCTGAGTCGATGCCCTATTCATAGGAGACGCTACTCGACTTTTCAGAACCGACTGACTTCTCACTATGCCGTGCAAAGCCACGCGGAATAATGAGGGCGGTTCATCATCCAGATAATCGCTGGATAGCAAATAGGTTTCTCGGAAGCGAAAAGACTTTCACGATTCCCACCGGCTTTGATCGAAACGCCTGATTTTAGGGTGTTTTACAGCCGCTCAACCGCAAGCGTCACCGGGTCAATTACAATGATAGACTTCCCGTTCCTGCCACGCGCATAGGTTACGGTCTTTCCCGTCCCGCTGGGTCTGCCATCCCATACCGCGATAATGAAGTCGGCGTGATCGACCATATAACGGTTGCGCTTGTCCATGCAGTCGGGCGAATAGCGGCTTTGGAGCATGGTTTCCTTATCGCACCGCGCAGCAATGTCATAATAGCGTTCTCGCTGTGCCATCGACCATTTGACCGCCTGAGTTTCGCAGGGAATAGCACTTTCAAGTGTAATGTTGGGATAACGAGCCTTCAAATCAAGCACGATCTCGGCGGCATACATATCTACACCGATTGCCATTCCGGATATAAAGTGCGTGACACCTTCATTTTCAATGAGATTGATGATTTGCTCTCTGAGAGTTTTTTTGAGGTTTATGCAGCGTTCGTCTTCCTCGTTGAAACCAAACGGGAGGTTTTGCGGTCGATGCCCGGTAAAAGCACAGGTCTTCATTCTCTTTTTCATCTCCTGACTATGTATTAGAGACTGTTTCTATATCTCTAATACATAGTATAGCACGGAGATATGCAAGATTCTGTCGAAATAAGGAAAGAAAAAAGGCTGCGTGAAAAAATCACACAGCCCATGACGGATTCAGCCATTATCTGCTGTTTCCTGCTGGATCATCAGCTCAACCATCTGCAAAATGCGCTTCTGCGCTTGCGGAGACAACGAAGCAAGTTTCTCTGAGAGTTCAGAGGATTTATAGCTTGTCGAATGCTCCAGGACATCACAGAAAATCGCGTCTGCCGAAACCTCAAGCCCATTGAGAAGAATGATCAATTTCTCACAGCGAGGAAACGACATACCACGTTCAACCGTAGAAATATAATTTGCAGTCAGCCCGGTCTTTTCTGCAAGCTCTTCTTGCGAGATTCCGAGGCGTTCCCGGCATTGTTTTACTCTTTTACCTATTCGTTTGTCAATCATAGCGCGTACCTACACCTTTTCTATAACGCTCATAACAATTATATGGGTTAGAGGCATAGTTATACAGAAACGCTAATAGCGATTCTGTGTATTAGCGTGTGATTTTCGACGGTATTTACAGAAAAGATACAAAAAAAGAGCCTCTGCCGATACCCAAAACGGGCATCGACAGAGGCTTTTGGTTCGTTTTCCGGGCATTCAAACAAGTGCCGAAATCGACACTTATTTCCGCGCTGAAGAAGAAACTGCGCAGGGAATACAATCACTTAGGTTGGTCAATTTGCGCCGCTCTGAGGCTTGCAATCACAGGCTTTTTCGCCCCTAACTGTCTACACCGCGATGCCTTGCGGGAGAAGTGCGGACAGGCGATGAGATCCGCACGGAAGCTCTGCTTGCAGCTATGGACGCAGCGGACGCAGAAGCGGTTATACTTCCGGCGTCCGCTATCTCCTATGAAGAACGACCACTCCTGCCGCCACTTCTGACTTCTGCTCACAGTTCGATCTCTCCTTTGTGCTTTTTGGGAGGGCAGCATTCCTTCTGCTTTTCAGCCTTTGCGGACTTGAGCCTATCCATGATAGAGGACTTTTCGCCCCTTTCGGGGGCTTTGACCTCTGCGGTCTTGTCCTCCTTCGGACCGTTGTTGATGATCCCATCAATCATGCCGTAGTCATCCTCCATCGACATCTCCGCCGCCTTGAGGTAGTTTTCCTTCTCAAGAGCTGCCATCCAGCTTTCCTTGCTGATACCGAGCATTCCGCCCTTTGCCGCATGATCGGCAATCTCCTTGGCATCCACGCACAAGCCCTCGGTGTTATCGGAATAGAGGCGGTAAACCTCGCAGCCCTTCTCCAAAGCCTTCTCAGCCGCCTCCTGACCGGCGGGAAGAACGCCAGCCCATGCGTAGCCGTAGTCCTTCATATCCTGAACGGAGAGCGCGGAATCGGGCATTTCCGGCACTTCCTTGACCTCAAGATCGAGAAGACGGAGCGTGTCATCGTCAAAGCCGTTGTAGACATCATCGAGGACGAGCTTGCCGCGCTCATCGACAATGATGCAAGCCGCCTCATCGCCGTAGGTGTCATGCTCCATCAGGTAAAAGCTGTGACCGCCGACCTCGTGCTGGTCAATGGTGTGCCACGTCCCGATATGACCGGCAACCGTCAGACCGGAGGTGTCGGCATTCATCTCAAAGTCTTTCTGCTCGATGCTCTCCTGCTTCTGCTGTTCCTTCGAGATCATGGGGATCGCCACAATCTTATCGCCCAACTTGACAAACTGCTCCGGCACTTTGAAGTGGTCAGAGAACTTCTGCATCTGCTCTACGGTCAGAGAACCGAAGCTGTCATCCGTCAAGCCAACTACCAAGAATGTTCCGGCAACAATGTCGTAGATGTCACCGTCCTCATCCCGCAGAGCGCGGTTCAGGGGCAGACCTTCCAGCTTGCCTTCCTCATTACAGACTAAGGCAACCGGGTCTTCGTAGGGGTAAATTGCCTCGATGCAGCCGCCAACCTCATGCTGCAAGGACTCCAGACCGGAGTCGATCTCCTTCACATAAGGCTCCTTTCCCGGCTCGACGATAAGAACGGCGATGGTGCTGTCACGCTCGGCGGCTTCCCCTGAGCCGGTAATCCGGTATTCATCGGGAATATCATCAAGCTCCCCGTTAAACTGCCTGTCCCAGCGTTCGCTTGCAACGCGGACATAGCCCTCATCGGTGAATCGCCCCTGCTCATCCATCGCAATGTCGCGCCCATAGCGTTCATAGTCGATGTAATTTGCCAGAGGACCGAGATCCTTTTCGGAGTAAATACCAGCTTCGTGTGCGTAATAATAGCCGAGATCGGATTCGTCGTTGATACCGGGCATGATGTCGTAGCAGTCCAGATTGAACGTCAGGTTGATGAGATCATCGATGTCGCTGACCTCATCGCAGCCAGCCTCCATAATGGCAACGAGCTTTTCCTGATCGCTCAGGGAAAGCTCGTCAATCAAGGCGGCGAGATAGTTGAGCTTATCAAGGCTCTCGTACTCGCCAAGCATCTTCTGAACGCCGTAGATCGGGCATTCGTAGTCGGTGATGAACCACTCTTCATAGGGCTGACCGAACTCATCCTGCTTACCGATCCCGATGCGTTCAAAGACCTTCTGCATCTCTTCTTCGGTTGTCGGGAACTTTACCCATTCACCGACCAGCATACCCTCGTTGTACTTGCCAAGGTTCGTGACGAAGGCTTCAAAATTACCGTCTAATACGGGCATAGGCATCCTCCTTTCAGTCATCCACCATGCCGTCCGGCATGATATACAGTTCCTCAAACTCCGCGTCGGTCATTGCTTCGAGCTTCCGGACGGTCTTGTACATCAGCTCTGCGATCTCGCCGTCCATGTCGTTCAGGGTGACGCTCTTCATATCGTCAATCAGCCGCTTCCGGCTGGACGTATTGAAGCAGCACATCAGGTTGATTTCTTCTACGGTAAAGTTCTTCATATCAGAGTTCCATATCCTTTCCTTTGTTTTTCTGCGCCTTCGGTGTGTGGGGCGGCTGTGCTTTCTGCGCGGATTTCAGCTTGTCGCGGATGGATTCACGGGCAGCGGGCTTCTTCGGGATGGTGTCGTAGATGGCAGTTCCGGCATCCTCCACATAGGAGCGGACATGCTGGATGCTTTCAGAAAAGCGGATGGGGCGGTTCTTGTCCTCGATGTTCGTCAGCCGGACTTCATCAGCGGTAAAATCAACCGCGTCGATTCTGCACTTGATCCCATCCACATTCAGCGTCGCGCCGACAGGAATGTAATCTGCGGCTTTGAGTTCCTTGAATGTCTCGCCGTCCTTGCTGAGAAAGACATCTGCGCCGGACTTCCAGAGCTTATGAGAACCGGCTACCCACGCAGTTTCACGGAAGCCAGTCACCGGCAAGGATGGCTTGCCGCGTACCTTCTTCTCAAGGAGCTTTGTGCCGAGAAGCGGCGCAGCTTTTTCCGCGTCCTTGCCGTACAGCTCAAAATAGCCGTTCTGGGCAAAGCAAACCAGCGCGTCGGGATGCGCCTTTTTGACTGCCTCATACATCCGAAGTTCTGCAACGGGCAGAGGCGAAAGCACCTCTGTTTTTTCTGCATCCGGCAGTCTGTCACGGCGGCTTTTCTGCTTGGACAGCACTTCCGCCAGAGCATCCGCGTCCTTCGGGAGCGTCTGGTGGGTTTTGACGCCGCCATGCTCACCGACCAGAGCCATTGCTGCATCGAAGCTGCTGCGGCAGGGTGCGTCCAGCACAAAGCCGTCTGCGAAGGTCAGCCGGTCATGATCCGGCGCAACCGAGTTCTGTGCCACATTTGCAGCCTGTTCCCGGTAGTTGATCTCAAAGACATCTCCGAAGACCTTGCCGCGCTTGACGGTTTTCGGGATGATGACGCGGGCAATGCACTCGTCGTAGGTCTGTTCCGCGTAAAAACGGAAGGTGTTGTGATCCCGCGTCCCCTGAATAAAGACCTGATTTTCACTCAGGCAGTGCGTTCCATGCGGACGGCAGAACCACATCAGCGTTTTGTCTTCGGGATTCTGGCTTTCGGCGGCGCGGCGGATGATGCGCTTGTCGATGTCGAAGTCTTCCTTGTAGCTGTCTACATGACTGTCCACGAGCTTCTGCAGCTCCGCAACGATGTCAATGTCTGTGTATTTCTTCATGCGTCTCCTTTCTCACAACTCCATGTCATGCGTTTTGGATTTGACCGGGGACTTCTTCTCCGGCTGCTGTTTTGCGGCAGCTTTTAGCTGATCGCGGATAGAGGGCTTTTCCTGCTTCTGCTCCTGCTTGACGTATTCCAGCGTCGGCATCAGCTCACGATAGCAACCCTGTGTTTTCCTCGCCGCATGACGGCGATGAATTTTGAACAGCGGCTCACCGTTCTGCGTGACCGTGTTGCCCTCAATCCTGATGCCGTTCCGTGCCAGCAGATTGAAGGAGTGGTTAGAGGCGCGGTAGGTTGCCCGCATACCGTCATTGTTATAGGCAATCTGCCCCTTGAGCGTGTCCATGACGGCGGCTTTGATTTCCTTCTCTTCGGCGGTCAGACGGTGTGCTTTCTGTGCTTGCGCTGCTTCCTCCGGCGAGGGAGCAAAGGGAGACTTGACCTCCACGGTTTTTACCTCAATAGAGGTAATCTCATCGTTCTCCCATGCAACGACCTCCGGGTCTCTTTCCGTTGCCTTCTCAGAAGTGACATCCTTCTGGGGTTCGGTATGCTGGCGGAACGCATCCACGAAAAGTGCCGTCAGTCCGGGATTGGGTTTATCCACAAGGAAGCGGGAGGCATTCTCCGGGCAGACATCAATGCTCTTTGCCCATTCCTTGAGGGGCTGCGGAATACGCCCGTCAAACTCTTTCTGCTGAATGGTGTTTGCGAGGACATACCGGACGCGCTCCGGAGAGAACTGCTCAAGGACGCTTTTCACGGCAGCATCCGCATCCAGCCGGTTGTCTCCGTAGTTGGAGCTGATCGCCGCCTCAATCGCACGGCGGCATTCCACGTTTGCAGCGAGAGAAGCACGATATGAATCCAGCTCATCGGCTTCATAGGCGTAATTCGCTGTCTCGCGGTAAATGGGAACTTCCGGCATCGGTTCTGCGGGCATTTCGCTTTCCTTCTCTGCGGACTGTGCTTTCTCTGCCAGCAGCACCTTGAGCTTGGCGTCAATGCCCTCGATCATCTCAGCCGCCGTCTTGCGGATGGTGTCCAGAGAGCTTTTCAGTTCCTTGGTTTCCTTGCCGGATGACCAACCGGCGATGTAACCGAAGGAGTAGTCCGAGGTTTCAATGCCGTACCGTTGGCAGACGGTGTAGGCAACGCTTTCCGCTTCAACCTCCTTGGTGTGTCGATCCTTCTTATCTTCTGGCGCGGCTTTCTCATCCGGCTTGACGGCGTGGAGCTTTGCGTGGGCGATCTCGTGAATGGCGGTTTTGACCGTCTGGATTTCGCTCATGCCCTCCTGAATGGCAATGCGGCTTTCAACCGGCGAGAAGAATCCCTTTGCACCGCCCGGAATGTCCTCAAAGGAAATAGGGACGGGAGATTCCTGCCTGAGCGCGTCGAAGAACGCCTCGTAGTTTTCGACGGTGCCTTTCAGCTCATCGACGATAATGTCCGGAAGCTCCTTGCCGTCCGTCTGGGAAACATCAAAGACACTTACCACCTTGAAGGCAGGACGCAGGACCTCAACCGTTTCCGTGACAGCCTTCCCATCTGCGCCGATCACCGGCTTCTGCGTCAAAGGATCAATCTTCTCACGCTCTTCCTGCGCCTTGTACGGCGCGGGTGCAAGAATCTTGATGCCCTTTTCGCCCTTCATGACCTGACGGTCAAAGTTGCGCTGCCACGAGGTATAACCGGCAACATAGGTTGCCTCCGGCTTCTGCATCGCAATGAGCAGCGTGTTGTTGAAGGAATAGTTGTAGAACTTGGACATCGTGCGGAGATATTCCTTGAACCGCTCGGATTCAAAAAGCTCCTTGATGCCCTGTTCCAGCTTATCCGTGATTTCGCGGACTTGCTGTGCATTTTTGTTTTCAGCCATCTCAAACCTCCATTTCTTACTTGCTTTTGGGCGAAGAAAACCCCATCTGGGATTTGCTCAATAAACGAGCCTTTACCTCAGACGGGGTTTCTCTGCGCGTCATCCGACGATGGAATATGTTGTCTTCGTTCTCCCATTCAATCAGCCGGTCAAACATCTCCGGATAATTTGTGACTATGTGCAGCAGTTCTTTGTCGCTTGCATTGGGGCAAAACCAGCAACCGTTTCTCCGGCAGTGAGCGTAGATTGGAGAAAGCAGTCCGTGATCCTGACAGAGCTTGTAGGCATCTGCTTCGGTCATGCCGTATTTGGCAAGCAGACTGACCTTCTTCACGCCGTCCAGACGCGCAAGGCGTTTTGGCTCATCCTCCGCGATGCCGACATAGCTCACAGTGTCCGGAGAAAGCTCGGTATTGTACTTGCGGACTGGCGGGATTTTGCAGTCACGATTGACCGCGCACATTCCGGCCCATGCAAAGCCGCGAACCTCGCCCTTGTGCGGTCCGCGGGTGATGACATGATGGAACACCTCATCGTAGGTCTTGTCCGCGTGGAGAATGGTGAACTTGATGCCCAGCTCCTTTTCGCAGAAGGGCTTGAGCCGGTCATAAATGAAGTCCCGGTGTTCCGGGACTTCGCCGCTTGTGTCCTTGTCGAACATGACCTCGCTGAAAACTGCCTCGTCCAGCGGCTCATTGTGCTGTGCAGCCAGCAGGAGCGTCGCTACGCTGTCTTTGCCTCCGCTGCATGAAGCAACATACTTTGGGCGGGTCATCGATCAAACTCCATCTTGAAGCTGACGTATTTGCCGCCGCTGTCATCCAGCCGGATCACCGCGTCATAGAGCTGAGGCTTCTTCGGCGTGTAAAGCCCGGTCACTCGGCACCAGCCCTTGTCCAGCAGCTCCTTTGCGATCTTCTTGGTCAGCTTCTTTTTCTTGCTGGAAAAGAACTTGTTGTCTTCCCACAGGCAGAAGGAGCATTCCTTGTTCGAGCAGTAGAAGTTGCCCTTGCCGATGTAGACCGGAGAGCCACAGCGGGGACATTTGCCGATTTCCTCTTTCCCCGTGCCGAAACGCTGTGCTTCGGCATCAGAAAGAAACGGGTAGGCTTTCACCAGATCCCCGGTCATCCGGACAATACCGCTGAGGAAGGCGTCCGCATCTGCCTTGCCGCGTTCAATCTCCATGAGCGTGTTTTCCCATTCCGCCGTCATTGCGGGAGAAGTGATCTGTTCCGGCAGGACGCAGACGAGGTTGCAGCCGTCCTTTGTGGGAATGAGGGATTTGCCCTTGCGTTCAGCAAAGCCGGACTTTACCAGCTTTTCAATGATACCGGCGCGGGTTGCGGGAGTGCCGAGACCTTTCTTCTCGGTGTCATCGTCGAACTGATCGTTTCCGGCAGTCTCCATCGCAGACAGGAGCGTATCTTCCGTGTACTGCTTCGGGGGTGTCGTAAAGTGTTCGGTGACGCTGGCGGACACACCATCCAGAACATTGCCCTCATGGACTTCGGGCAGGGACTTCACGGGATCGTCCTTTTCCTTTGTCTTGAGGGAAGCCTTGAACAGCTCTTCAATGGCTTTCCAGCCGTTTTGAACAATGGTCTTGCCCTTGCTTTTGAACGCATAGCCTCCGCAGGAGAGCGTGATCTGCGTTTCTGCGTAGGTGTGCTTCTCGCCGGTCGCACACAGAAGGCGCATCCCGACAAGATTGAGGATTTTCTGCTCCGATTGCGGAAGCGCGGAAACATCCTGCTTTTCAAGCTGGACGGTCGGGAGAATGGCGTGGTGATCTGTGACCTTGCTGTTGTCGGTCACGCGGGCAATGTCCGGAGTAATCGAGACGCCGGAGAAAAGCGGAAGCTGGCGGCAGACGATGGAAATGACCTGACGGGCAGTGTCCTCCATATCGTCCGTGATGAACTGACTGTCCGTGCGCGGATAGGTCAGGAGCTTCTTTTCGTAGAGCGTCTGAACGAGATCAAGTGTCTGCTGGGCAGTGAAACCGTAGTATCGGTTTGCCTCGCGCTGCAAGGTGGTCAGATCATAGAGCTTCGGAGGATTGACGGTTTTCGTCTCCTTTTTGAGAGAAGAAACGACAGCTTGCTTTTTCTCGCAAGCCGCCGCAATCTTTTTCGCTTCCTCTTCGGTTTTGACCTTTTCCAGATCGGCGGTCAGATCGCCCTTGCCGACGTGGACATTGAAATACTTTTCCTTCTGGAACGTGGAGATTTTCCCGTCGCGCTCCACCAGCATTGCAAGGGTCGGTGTCTGGACGCGCCCGACCACCAGCTTCTTGTGATAGAGCGTGGTAAAAAGGCGTGTGCCGTTGATGCCGACAATCCAGTCTGCCTTCGAGCGGCTGAGTGCCGCTTCATAGAGACGGTCATATTCCTTGCCGTTCCGGAGATGCTGGAAGCCTTCGCGGATGGCGGAGTCCTCCAACGAGCTGATCCACAGACGCTTGAAGGGCTTGATGCATCCGGCTTTGTCGTAGACCAGCCGGAAGATCAGCTCACCCTCGCGCCCTGCATCGGTTGCACAGACCAGCTCGGTGACGCGCTTGTCCTTCATGAGAGAGGACAGCACCTTAAACTGCTGGGCTTTGTCCTTCGTGACCTCGAACATCCAGTTTTCCGGAACAATGGGCAGATCGTCATACCGCCACTTGGCATACCGCTCATCGTAGGAGCTGGCGTCTGCCAGCTCCACCAGATGACCGAAGCACCACGAAACGATGTAATTGCCACCCTCCATGTAGCCGTCCTTGCGGGACGTCGCGCCCAGCACCTTTGCGATGGACTGGGCAACGCTGGGCTTTTCAGCAATGACTAAGATCAATCTTCATCACCATCCGTTTCAGCATCCTCCGCAATCTGCGGCTCATCATCCTCGTTGATGTACGGCTCTTCCTCGTAGCCTTCATCGTCGAAGAAGTCCATGTCCTCATCCTTGGGCTTTCTGCCCTTGACGAACTTGATGTAGTAATAGGCTGCACCCGCAGCACCGGCAAGGGCAAAGATGACGAGGATCATGCCGATGTTGGACTTCTTTTCGGGCTTGGGCGCGGGGACATCGGTTTCCGCATCCTTGTCCGGCTCAGGTGTAACGGGGGCTGTGCCGGTGCATTCGCTCATGTTGGTTTTGCAGACCGGGCAGTCGGTGTTGACCTGACCGGCAGCGCATTTTTCCTTGCAGTTACAGGTGGTCAGCGCAGCCGCAGTGTCTTCATCCAGCAGCGCAAGCAGATCGCTCTCATCGACCATGTTCAGGAAGTACGTCTGGTACTGTTCCTCATCCTCGTTGATGGGCGCATCGTAGTCGATGACAATGAAGAAGGTGTTGCCGCTTTTCGTCTGGACAGTGATAAACTGCTTGTTGGTTGCCTTGTCATAGAGCAAGTCGCGGGTGTAGGCGTTGCCCTCATCGTCAATCGGCTCACCCTTCGGTTTTTCCGGCGTGGGAGTGACTGCGGGCTGCTGTTCCGGCTGAGTTGCCTCCGTAACCGGAAGGTTCTGCTCGGTATCATCGGCGTAGGCAAACGCCGTCACCGAGAAGCAGGACAGCACCATGACGCAGACCGCAAGGACGGTCAGAAAACGAAACTTCTTACGCATTGTCGATTACCTCCGTGTTTTCAGCGGTCTTGGTGCCGCCCTTCATGGAAGACAGGAACGCCATGATCTGATCCTTGTCCATCACCATAGAGCGCACGGTATTGATGATTTCAAGGTTTTCCAGCTCTGTCTTCTTGTCGTACAGCTCCTTGAGCTGACCTTCGATTTCGGATTTCTTCTTTTCAGCCTTCTCGATGTCGGAGAGGACTTTCTGATACTTGGGATTCATGAAAAAACTCCTTTCTTTTAATAGGCGGGTCTTCCGAAGGCGTAGAAATGCTGCTGCCAGTAGGAAGAGTTGATGGATGTGTACTGAATGGGATCGCCGCAGTGGATCATGACCCCATCACCGACGTAAATGCCGACGTGAGACACGCCGGGGGTGTCATACGTTCCGACAAAGAAGATGAGATCACCGGGCTGTGCATTCGCCTTTGAAACCGGCGTACAAACGTTGTAAAGCCCTTGTGCGCCCAGCCGCCCGGTCATCACAAGACCGCTGTTCGTGAGAACATAGCTGACAAAGCCGGAGCAGTCGAAGGACGTGTCGGGATTGGAGCCGCCCCACACATACGGATAACCGAGATACTTTTCCGCCTCGGTAATCAGCGCTGCAAACTTCTCGTCGTTCAGGTATTCCGGGTTGACATCGTAGTCGGCGGGCGGATTTGTGATGTACTTGTCCACATAGGGAGAGTCACCGAACAGATCCTCGCGGTTGCCCAGCACCGACATATACGTCGCATACATGGAGAGCTGTTCCTGAGACATGATGTAGACCGGGACATGGGAGAGATTGAAGTTTTCGAGCTTCACATTGCAGATGTAGTAGTCATACGGGACACGATAGGTTTCCGTGTGCGTGTTGCCGTCTGCGTCCGTCCATGTGTCGGTCTCCGTGCGGTATCTGGTTTCGACGATGACCTCTTCGGTGAGGATGTACTGCTTTTCAAACAGCATTTGGAGCGTACCCTGCACCTCATCCAGCGTGAACTCGCCTTCATGGAGAGCTGAGAGAATGGAGATCAGCACATAGGGGTCATGCTCAATATCGTCCAGATCGAAGTGGTATTCATCGTAGCTGTGAGTGCTTTCATAGGTGTCGAGATAGCGTTGCAGCTCTTGCTCCATTTGGCAATACTGCGCCTCAGCGCCGAGCATCGCGTCATCCTCGCTGAGATAAGAGGAAGCGATAACCGACGAGCCGGTAGAGGTGAGCATCGAACACGAGCTGATACCGGCACCGAGCAAAACGAGAAGGGCAACTCCGACGCCGATCCAGATGAAGACCTTCTTGTTCTTCTCAAAGAACTCCTTGATCTTGTCGGACGCCTTCTCACCGAGCTTCTTGCCGGTGCTTTTTGTGGCAGTCCCGGCAGTCTGAGAACCGGCATTTCGAGCGGCGGCATACTCCTTCTTGATGCTCTGCTTCTGGTAGTGCTTGTTCATGTTCTGCTTCTTCATCTCAGGATGCTCCTGCTGATTTCTCTCATATTGGAGCTTCGCATCCGCAGCATCCGCCTTGTGTTCCAGCTTGGAGACCTTCTCATAAGGCTTGTTGACACTGCTTTCCCGATGATGACTGAAATGCCGAGCGGCAGTCTCAGCGGCAATCTCCGTTTTATGCGCCGCCTCAACCGCCGAGTTTTCCTGTTCGACCTCATGGATTTTGCCGTGAATGCCGGAAGCAAGGGTGTCACCGACCTTGCGGACGGTTTTATCTGCCTCAAATTGCAGCTTGCCTTTGCCCTTTGGCTTTTTCAGCTCATCCTCAAAGTGAAGGCGTGTTTTGCCCTTACCGGTTTCCTCGTCGAAGACACGCTCTTTCTTGAGAACCTTGTGCGTGGGCAGCTTCTCACGGGCAGCGTCCAGACGCTCATGCGCCTTCTCAGACTTCCTTTCGAGCTTCTGCATCCGCTTCGTGGGCGGGACGGCATCGTCGATGATCGGCTTTGCGGAGGCAGTTTCCGCCGCTTGGGAGAGAACGGCATCCGCGTCAACGGCTTCAACCGCAGAAGTCTTGCGCAGCTTGTGCGTGGCAACCGTTTCGGCAATCACCGTGCCGGTATGAGAAGAAACGCCGTGCTGCTCCAAAGCAGGCGGCTTGAACGGCGTTTCCGTGGGCAGCGGTTCGGGTACATTCTGGGGTGGATTTTCTGTCCTTTTCTCTTCTGTGACGGACGTTTCCGAGGGCGGTTGTGTGTCATTATCCACGCCGTGTTCCGCCTGAAACTGATGCTGCTGACGGCGCATCTGCACCTTTTTCTGTTCCTCCGCAGAAAGAGCTTCAGAAGGCTCGGCTGTCTCAGCGGGCTTCACCAGCTCTGCATCTTCCGGACGTTTTGACACGCGCTGCTCGGTGCCAGCTGTCAGGTTTTCCTCAACCGCGCCTTCCCGCGTCATCCGCACGACCACCTTGTCACGGGCTTTGAGTTCCGGTTCCTTGGGCATCAGATTTCACCTCCAATCCGCTTGTAGGCAAGCTCGGTGTACGCCGGATTCAGCTCGATGCCCACGAAATGACGCCCCATCTGTGAGGCAACCATGCCGGTTGTGCCGCTTCCCATAAAGGGGTCAAGCACAATGCCGCCTTCTGGACAACCGGCAAGAAGACAGGTTTCAACCAGCTTCGGAGGGTAGGCGGCATAGTGACCGCCCTTGAAGGGGACGGTGTTGATCTTCCAGACATCGCGCTTGTTGCGGAGCGGATTGATGTCACAATCCTTGATCTCGCCATGCTCACGGGGGCGGTTGATGGACTGCGGCTGAGGCTGACCGGGAACGGGTTTGCCGTATTTGTTGCCGCCCTTCATGCCGCGCTTGAGGCGTTCTGCCGTTGCAGGGGCAATCGGCTCGGAGATCGCCTTGTAGTCAAAGAAATACTTCTTGGACTTTGAGAACAGGAAGATATGCTCATAGCAGCGGGCGCAGCGGTCTTTGACGCTCTCCGGCATGGGGTTATCCTTCATCCAGATGATGTCGTTGCGCAGATACCAACCGTTATCGCGGAGGGCAAAAGCCAGCATCCACGGGATGCCGATCATGTCCTTTGGCTTGCAGCCCTCAACCTTGTTGTTGAGAGCCACAGCCTGACCATTTCTGCCGTTGGGGTTCTTCGGGTCAATGAAATCGCCCTGATTGCCCTTTCCGGCGTAGGTGTCCGAGATGTTCAGCCAGAGCGTTCCATCCGGACGCAAAACGCGCCTGACTTCGGTAAACACTTCCGTCAGGCGCGAGATATATTCCTTCGGCGTTGTCTCTCTGCCGATCTGAGCCTCCATGCCGTAATCGCGGAGCGCGTAATACGGAGGGGACGTCACACAGCAATGAACGCTGTCATCGGGCAGGGCTTTCAGGATTTCAAGGCAATCGCCGGTATGAATGATGTCAAGCTCTATAAAAACCAGCTCCTTTCTTCGGATTTGAGAGCATATCAGTCGGAGTAATACTCGTCCGGCTCGTAGTCCTCATCTTCCATGAAGTCCTCGTCGAGATCGTCAATCTCGTCTGCCCAACGGTCGAAGATTTCCTCGGCTTCCTTCGCCGCCTCACGATAGAGGCTCAGCCGGTTCTTCTCAAAGGCGGCAAAGGCGGGGATAAACTTGCCGAACTCGCGGATTGCCTTCACATCCTGCGTGCGCATATCTGCAACGCACTGAATGATTTCGGACATCGTGAGCAGATCGTCGATCATCAGCTCATACTTGTCCTTGGGGATAGTTACGGCTTCATCATCCGCCGCGTCTGCGAAAGGGGTATTCTCATCGCTGTTGATGCTTTCGGGAACATCAACCTTGAAGTAGAAACCAATCATATCCACAGATACCTTGGTCATAATCTGACGCGCCTCCTTGACCTTTTCGTCGATATCCTCCCTCACATGGAGGTAGGCGCGGTGATGCTTCTTGAGATCGCTTTCCAGTCGGATCAGATCGGTCAGCTCCCACAGAGCCTTAAACAGTGCGGAGGTGTTCTCTCCGTATTCGATAGCGTCCACATAGGGAATGGTAATCATCTTGTTGTTCATATTCAAAAATCCTCCTATCAGTTCTGTACGGTTTCTTCTAAGCGGGTGGTCATGATGCGGTAGAGCTGGGTGTCCTTCGGAAAATCGTCCTTGAAGGGAACGATGGTCGAGCCGTAGAAGATCAGTCCCTCACCGGCGTTGGAGTTGGTGATGTAGTTCTGCTGGCTGGGCGAGATGTTCAGCGCCTTCGAGAGAATCTGCCGGTCGCCGGATGCCTGATTCAGAAGGTAGACGAAATCCGAGTTTTCAAAGATGTTCTCTACCTCGCGGGACGCAAGCAGATCCTTGACGTTCTGGGTAATGCCGGTCGGGATGCCGCCCCATTTTCTGAAACGCTTCCAGATTTCCACGCTGTATGCGGCGGTCTGTTCCTCCTTCAAGAGCAGATGGAACTCGTCCATGTAATAGCGCGTTGCCTTGTGCTGGGCGCGGTTGATGGTGACTCTGTTCCACACCTGATCCTGCACAATCAGCATACCGAGCTTCTTGAGCTGCTTGCCGAGTTCGCGGATGTCATAGCAGACAAAGCGGTTGTTGACATCCACATTCGTTCTGTGATTGAAGACGTTCAGAGAGCCGTGAACATAGATTTCAAGGGCAGTTGCAATGCGCTGTGCCTCCGGCTCCTTCTGATTTCTCAGAATGTTGTAGAGGTCTTCGAGGATCGGCATTTTCTCTGGCTTGGGGTCTGCAAGGAACTCCTGATAGACCATGCGAACGCTGCGGTCAATGATGGTCTTCTCAACCGGCTGCAACCCGTCCTTGCCGCCGACAATCAGCTCGCACATCGAAAGAATGAAGTCAGATTTCAGCGTCAGCGGGTTTTCCTCTTCGGAGTAGTTCGTGTTGATGTCCAGCGGATTGATGTAATCCGTGCTGACCGGCGAGATGCGGATGACCTGACCACCGAGCTTCTGCACAAGGGGAAAATACTCGGCTTCGGGGTCGCAGACGATGATGTCATCCTCCGTGATGAGGAAGGCATTGGTCATTTCACGCTTGGCGGAGAAGGATTTACCGGAACCGGGTGTGCCGAGAATCAGCCCGTTGGGGTTCTTGAGCTGCTTGCGGTCCACCATAATCATGTTGTTGGACAAGGCGTTCAAACCGTAATAAAGAGCTTCCCCGGACTGGAAAAGCTCCTGTGTGGTGAACGGGATAAAGACCGCCGTGCTGGAAGTGGTCAATCCGCGTTCGATCTCCACCTGATTGATACCAATAGGCAGAGAGGACATCAGCCCTTCTTCCTGCTGAAAATCGAGACGCTTGAGCGCACAGTTGTACTTCTGGGCGATGGCGGCAGTCTGGAATACCGCATTTTCGAGCTTCTGGCGGTTGGACGCCGTATTCATGATGAGGATGGTCACGAGGAACAGTCTCTCATTGCGGGTCTGGAGATCCTGCAACAGACGCTTTGCCTCGCCGCCGAAGGTGGCGAGATCGGACGGGATAATGTCCATATCGTAGCCGGAGCGAACTGCCTTTTTCTGTTCCTCAATCTTCATCTTGTCGAGATCGGTGATCTTCGACTTGATGCTCTTGATTGCCTTCGCCTGGTCAATCGTCCGGATATGAAAATTGACCGTGATGTTGCTGTCCATCTCAAGGAAGTCGGCAAGCATACGGTCATTGAGTTCCGGCGCGAGGATTTGCAGGAAGCTCACCGCGCCGATGGTTCTGCCCATCTTGAAGCACTTGCCTTCACGGAAGTCAAAGGAAGTGGGCGCGATGAAGTCCTTCGTACTGAGTCCCGTCCGGGCAACCATATCGAAGGAAAAGCGGAACGGCTCATTGGTGTCCATGTTGAATACATCATGAAGCACTTTCAGCCGCTCATAGCCGGACAGCGGCTCGGTTCTCACACCGAGGGTTTTGAAGTTGTTGAGAATGTCGGTTTCAATGCGTTCGAGCTTCGGCTTTGCCGTGCGGAGGGAGTCCGCCTCAATGCCGAAGGTGATGTACTTCTTCTTGACCAGTCCGTTGTTGCCCTTGGTGAGCTGGCTTTGCAGCATACCGGAATACTCGGAGCGGATGTCGTTGAAGGCGTCCTCCTGCGCCGGAATGTTGATGCGCTTGCGAAACTCATTGAGGCTTGCCTTCTGGTTGATGAAGGAGAGCTGGACGAAGATCGAGCTGTCGAAGTAGTTCAGAAAGTCGCACCATGCTTCAAAGATGGCAGTTTTGTCCTCGTTCTGCGCAAGCTGGTAGTTGATGTCCTCAAAGGCGATGGACTTCGTGTAGATGCGGCTGTTTACCTTGCAGATACCGTCGCGGCACATCTCCACATAGGGAATGGTCTGCTGGGCGGACTTGCGGACTTTCTTTGCCTTCCTGTCCTTTTTCTTCTGCATGACGATCCGCTTCTTCTCCTGAGCGGAAAGGGCATCGCCGTAAACGACGCCGTTCTTGACGGTCATCTTAGGCTTTGCCTTTGCTGTGCTGTTGTTCAAGCTGCAATTCCTCCTGTTCTTTGATTTTCTGCTGAATTTCAGCGTAGAGATTGTTTGTGCGATAGGGACGCACCTTGTCCCGGATGAACATGGACTGTACGATGTGGTACAGATACTTTTCGGCGGGCTGACCGTCCTTCTCGTAAAGCGCGAAGAAGATAAACGGGAGCATGATGACCACCATCAGCATTGCCGCCGTGGACAAGTCGAGATGTGCCTTTGCCAGAAAGAAGATCGGGACACCGACTGCCGCAGCGATGGAAAAACAGATGAGCTGCCGCTTGGTCAGGTTGAACATGACCTTCGTTTTGACACGGTTAAGATCCTTTGGGACCGGAACAAATGCCATTGACTGTTTCCTCCTTTCTAAGCTGCTTTTCGTAGCGCAGCTTCATTTGTGCGGGATATTGATCCTCCTTCGGCTGACGCTTGCCCGTCCAGCGAAGCCCACCCGCTTTGCCTTGACAGATCCAGCCGGAAGCCCGAAGGCTTGCACCGTTTTCACTTTCCAGCGTGTAGGTGATGATGCGCTTATAGCCCATAGCCGCAGCAGCTCTTGCCGCCGCGCCGTAGAGAAAGCTGCAAGCGTTCTTTGCCCCGTTGGTGCATAGCCTTGTAACCTCCAATGTGAAGCCGTCATCCAGATACCGGCTGACAGGACGCCCGGCGATGATTACGCCGACCAGCTCACCGTCTGCTTCACAGCCGATGGAAAACTTGTGACCGGCAACCGGCTTGTGATGCCGATGATGCTGCCGGACGTACTCGTTGGCGTCTCGAAGAGAGATGGGTTTTAGCCGCAGCATGGTGTTTCCTCCATAGGAAGATGCGCCGTGCATTCGACCTCGTTGCCCCAAACATCCCAGCCTTCGGGAGACTGACGGGCAAAAAGCTCCACGCGGGGAAGGTCTCCCATGAGCCGGACAATGCGCTCCCGCGCCTCATCCGGTTTTTTGGAATGCTCTTCGATGTGGCTGAGGATGACCTGACGCACACCGGCGTCAACTCGCTTCGGGTGTCCCTTTGTGGCAAGGATGCAGATTTCAGCGTTTGCCCTTGTCCAGTACCCCATGCCGGTGAAGAGATCGTCGTTCCTGCGGTTTTGCTTCACCCATACAAAAGCCACAGTCTTATAAGAAAAGCCCCATGCTGCCAGCACTTCGAGCGCTTCACAGAGGCATGGGAACGTGATCCAGAGAAACAGGGCGCAGTCCTTCGCGGCAAGCTCACCGACCGGAAGTGCCTTGATGTCCTCAATGCACATTGTTGGGTAGTGGCTTTCTGCCGACCGTCCCTGTCCCTTCTTGGAGTAAGTCCGATACGCCCAAGGGGGATCGGCGTAGATGATGCTGTACTTCTTCATGCTGCCGACCTCCTTAGTGCGCATGGAAAATGGATTTTGCGAGGCTTCCGGTCTTGAACAGCGAGAAGCACAGAATGACCGTGTACGCTGCCACAGAGAACAGAGCCGAATGAATGTTGTCTGCGATAATCATGCCGTTGATCAGCACCGCATAGATGCCGACACAGACCATGATGAGAAAGCCCTGAAATGCCAGAGCGAACAAGCCTTTCAGATAGTTCGTGCCGATGCTGCCCCATTCGCGGTTGCTCATGGTTGCGATGGGAATAGGCGCAATGCTCACGGTGCAGTAAATCTCAATCATGCGTCCGTAGAGAATGACCGTAATGAGGATCGCCATGATTTTGAGGCACAGGCTGATCAGGAGCGTTTCTATCGACAATCCGAGCAGTTCTCCGACGCCCATGTTCTCCATGCCGGTACGCATCTGCGCAATCGTCGAATCAATATCAATGCTGGTGTTGCCGTGAATGACACCGGCTGCACCGGAAACCACGTTCTGTCCGATGTCGAATACTGCCATCACGATGTCAAACGTGTGCGTCACGAGGTAGATCGCCACAGCCGCCTTGAAAAACCACTTGAAGAACATCCAAGTGTCCATGTCATGAAGGTTGTTTTTCTCGGTGATCATGGAAATCAGCTCGTAGCACAAAACGAAGGTGATGATGATACCAGCGATGGGGACTATCACGTTTTCGGATAGTCCCCGGATCATCTGGTACACGCCACCGTTCCAGCCGGACGGTGTTTGCCCAACTTCGGCGGCAATCGTTCCTACCTTCTCGTTGACATCAGTGAACATATTGGTCAGGTTGCTCTCGATCCATCCGATCAGCATATCCTTTAGAGCTTGTTCGATCTTTTCTAAAATGCTGCCCAATATTTCACCACCCTTCGGTTAAGCTGGGCTTGCCGTGGATTAGCCGAACAAACCGGAGAGCAGGGGGATGAGGGTCGTGCCGATCAGCACCACACCGCCGCCAGCCATGAGCTGCTTGATGCCCTGAGACTTGGCACCGGGGTTATCGTTGCCGTAGCCCTCCATGAGGTTGACAACACCCCACACCGCGAGACCGGCACCGAGGGCGATGACGAGCGTCTGAAGAACCGTGACAGCCTGATTGATGAAAGCCATAGATTTTCCTCCTTGATTTGAAAAAGATTGGTTGTGTATTTCCGAAAATGGGCATAAAAAAAGAAGCCCCGTCGCTGTTCTGCTTTGGGAGCCATCAGGCTTTACCCACTGCGCAGTGCAGCGACGGGGCTTTAATCTGCATCGACCTCGCCCATATCATAGAGGTCGAATGTGTCATCGGGCTTGACCACCAGCTTGTGCTGCCGGTACTTCTCAATGTCAAAGGCGTTCCGCTTATCATAGTCGGAGAGCTGTCGGTACTTTGGATGCTTCGTAATGTCGTATTTGTTACTGAGAAAAGGTCTCACGCCTCGAAGCTGTAAAATACACTTGGCTCCGTCCATGACGGCGATCTCATCCTGAGACATCAGTTCCTTGCCGGTCTTCTGATAGTTCAAGCCATAGGAGTTGTTGTTGGAACGGGTTTCTGAGGTGTTGTAAAGGTCGATAGTCTCCTTGCCCAGCACCTCGCTGATTTCCTTGAGCGTGGATTTCTCCTTGCCGCCAAGAAATAGTGTGCAGTCGCAGTTGCCCGTGATGGTGTCTGCCGCATCCTTGTAGATGGTCTTGAGCTGAGACTGGGACTGCAAGATGATTGATGCCGAGATTTCCCGACTTCGTATGGTTGCGATGAGCTTATCAAACTTCGGGATTTGACCGATGTTCGCAAACTCATCCAGCAGACAGCGCACATGGACGGGAAGCCGTCCGTTGTAAACGTCATCTGCCTTGTCGCAGAGAAGGTTGAAGAGCTGGGAATACATGATTGCCACGACGAAATTGAAGGTGTCATCGGTATCGGAAATGATGACGAACAGCGCCGTCTTCCGGTCTCCGATGGTGTCCAGCTCCATCTCATCGTAGCTCATCAGCTCCCGCAGCTCGGCGATGTCGAAGGGTGCAAGCCTTGCACCGCAGGAAATCAAAATCGACTTGGCGGTTTTGCCCGCCGCCAGCTTGTATTTGCGGTATTGCTTGACCGCAAAGTGGTCAGGGTCGCGGGCTTCCAGCTCATCGAACATGACATCCACGGGGTTCTTGAAGGTCTCATCGTCCTCTCTGGCTTCCGAGGCATTGATCATTTCGAGCAGGGTAGTAAAGTTTTTCTCGTGGTCGGGTGCCTCGTACCAGATGTAGCCGATGAGAGCTGTGTAGTAGAGTTTTTCCGCCTTGACCCAAAAATCTTCGCCGGACTTATCGCCGTCTCCCTTGGTATTGAGAATGATGGTATTGACCAATTTGAGGATGTCCTTCTCGCCGCGAATGTAGCTGAAAGGGTTGTAGTGCATGGATTTTCGAAAATTGATGGTGTTCAGCGACTTGATGACGTAGCCGCCCTTTTCAAGCATTTTGCCGCACTCCACCAGCACCGTACCCTTCGGATCAGTCACAACATAGCTGCTGTGCATCTGCATCAGGTTTGGCTTCACGAAAAAGCGCGTCTTGCCTGAGCCGGAACCGCCGATGACAAGGATGTTTTTGTTGCGGGCGTATTTCGGCTGCTTTGGACGGCTGTTCATGGTCAGGAACTCCGTTTGCGTCAAGATGACATTGTTGGAGAACTCCGGGTCCGTGTACGGCTTGATGTCCTCCGGCTTGCCCCATCGGGCAGAGCCGTACTCTTCGCCCTGCCGGAACTTCTTGCGGTTCTTGCCCTTGACGTAGACCGCCAGCTTGAGCAACACGCCAGCCGACAGACCGATGAGCAGATCAACGGGATGAAAGCTGGGCAGCGGATTTGCGAAGGCAGTGCCGAACACGGCAAATCCGTTTGTCAGCCTGTCGATGAACGCCGTGCCGGGTGCAAGTCGGAACACGGCGGCGATCTTATCCGCAAAGTAGAAGGCGAAGACATACGGAAGGTTCAGAAGAATGAGCTTCTTCACATCGGGTTTGTTCACAGCTCCACACCCCGATCCTTGGTCTTGACCTTGACTTTCTCCTTGCGCTGCGCCTTGCTCTGGGCTTTCTCCTGATCCAGCTTGTGCCGGATGGACGGCTGTTCCTTCTGCTTGACCGTCTTGGCGGAGAACTCCTTGAAGGCGGCGGTCATTACATCAACGTCCCGTCCCTTGAAGAAGACAAGATAGCTGGGCGGCTCAACAGAAACGTCCTTCTTGAGCGCAAAGTCCAGACCGTATTTGCTGGCAGTCCGCTCAAAGGACTTGATGTTGCCGTCCGTCACTTCGATGTTGGAGATGGCGGCGTTCTGACTCATCAGATGCTTGATGGACTGCTTGCCGCGATAGGTTTTGGGCTGCTGCATCTGCTTCTGCGCCTTCTCGATCTCCTGCACGAACTTGTCCAGTGCCTTTTTCAGCACCTCGGCTGAGATTTTGCCGCCCTTGATCATGATTGCAACAACTTTGGTGTTGACTTCATCCTGCATTGCAGTGATACCTCCTTTCCTTGAGATGATTGAGGGGATGCTGCCTCAGCTAAGGCGGCACACCCTTGAGACAGAAGATTTTCATTCGAGCTATCCTCCTTTCCGCCGAGTTATCTGTATTTTCCGAACAGACTTTGCTTTTCGTAAAAAGCGTCCAGATCGTCAATGATGAAGAGATCGCTGCGCCAACGTCCCGGCCACACTGCAAGGATTTTGCTGATGCCAGCCTGTGCGTTTATGTAGGCAGAACGTTTTTCACCAACCGTGGATAACTGGGTAACGGCTCCGTCAGGCGAGACCTCCATGTAACAGACCTGACCGCTGCCATACGGGAAGCAACCCGTTTCTTTTGCACTTCTCATGTTTTTCCTTTCCGAGCATTGCTCAAACAGCTTCTTATGCTGCAATCGTATTTATGTGATTATTGGGAGGACTTGTCCTGCCCGTAGAGATCATGGTTGACCAGCGCGGAGTAGTAATTGTCTATCGTAACAGGCGCATTGTAGAGCGCCGTCAGGAGATAGGCTCTGATGTTCCGAATGTCAGATGGGTTCTTTGCCATTGAGTCAATCACATACTCAATGTGGCTGTCATTCAATTTGAGATACCGGGATTTAATCACAGCTACGGGAATATCTTCGCCGTTGATGCGAATTGTCTCTGCGCAGGAGCAAACCACATCCAAGATAATGTCTACAATTTCTTGAAGCCTGTCACGGTCATAGTGATAATTTCTGAGCAAGTAGTCGAAGCCGATGTTCTCTTTAATCAGCTCTTCATATTCGCTTCGCTCATCCGTCCCATCCATCCTATCAAGATTGATAGATGGATAGTTTATAGAATCCGTATTTGATTCTTCTGTGATTTCTTCATTCGTATTTAATAGCGTGGGCTTTACCGTTGACGCATTCCTCGATGACGGATTGTCCGTTGTCGGCTTTTCCGATGACGGTGAACCCGTTGATGGAGAAGACCGCTGCGGACGCTCATAAACCGTGTACTCGCATTTAGCAAATCGACCTCTCTTGTCATAAAGCTGCCGCCTGACAACGTAGCCGTGGTCTTCGAGGTTTTTGAGCGCCGCTCTGGTGGAATCCAAACCATCGGAGTTGAGTGTTGCAAGCCCCTTGATCGTGTAGACCCAGCCGTCTGGAAGGCTCAAAATCAGCGATAGCAGCCCCTTCGCCTTGAGCGAAATGGATCGGTCTTTCAGGTGGCTGTTGGACATGACTGTGAAGCCTTCTGTTTTTTGGGATCGAACGATTGACATTTGGTATCACCGCCCCAGCTTTTCATTGCGTGTAGAAACCGCAATCGGAGAATAAGGGCAGAACTGAAAGACACAGGACTGATACTTCCAGTGCGGACGATGGAAACGACAGGTGCGGCATTCCGGTGTGATGCCCTCGCAGCCGCTGTCGAAATGGGAATACGGCGTTTCCTGCATCAAGGCGTCAAACGCCAGAAGTGGATTTGGAATCATAAGTGTTACCTCCGTTGTGATAAAAAAATAGCCCCGGTATTGTTCCACTCATGCGTGGTACAGTACCGGGGCTATCCCGTTGCGTATTTTGTTATTTGCTGCGACCTCCTTCCGAGAGTGCGGTTGCAGCTCACCGCAGCCTAACAGCTTGTTCTCTGGATGTTTGTGAAGTTGGACAAAATCAGCGAAACACCAGTGTTTTCAAGGCTTTCTGACCTTGCTCCTATTATAACTTAATCGTCGATTCGACAGACAATGACAGCATTGGACAAAAATTTAGTCCTTCCGAGACAGGAAAGGTCTTTCACCACAATAACCAACGCACGAACATAGCCAGAAGTGCCCCTCATTACTGCTGAGGGTCAGGGAAGAAATACCCTCATTTGAAATGAGGATAACACGATTACGGAGGAAATCAGCCATGCCAACACTTGAATGGATTGGAAAAAGCAAGGTGATCAATCACCATCAGGACGTGCCGTTTCGGGTGTTGGAGCGCAAGTATAGTTTTGATGAAAACGGACAGCACAACGAAGATAACGGCAGCGAAAATATGATTATCCGGGGCGATAATCTGGAAGCCCTAAAAGCGCTGCTGCCCCGGTATGAGGGGCGCGTCAAGTGCATTTATATCGATCCGCCCTACAACACCGGCAACGAGGGCTGGGTCTACAACGATAATGTCAATGACCCGAAGATCAAGAAGTGGCTGGGCGAGGTTGTCGGCAAAGAGGGCGAGGACTTGACCCGCCATGACAAGTGGCTGTGC
>OIYS01000529.1_pt1 | contig 26049 bp, 41 predicted proteins | sample 1588271 | NCBI WGS metagenome assembly OIYS01 (sample SAMN03283286) | human gut metagenome | biome: human-associated habitat; material: feces | host: Homo sapiens | place: Peru | collected 2012
TCTTTTCTAATCGTTTCCATGGTTATATGGTATCAAAAAAAGACGATAGCAACCATCAAGATTGCTACCGTCTTTCTGCTATTTTCGACAATGCGATTTACTTGTTTTTTTCCACTTGCCGGAAAAGGCGATCTTGCGCTTGATATACGATTGCGCATATCCGTTGCGTCGATAGATCAAATTCTTCGGCAAGTTTCTCGAATGTGATACCGTCTAAAAGCCTACGCTTCAGGATTGCACGATCCCTTTCGCAAAAAATCCATTCGTCAATCAGGCGTTCCCACGCCGACCGACTAAGATCATATGCTTCCAATTTCGCCACAATCCAACCCCCTTTGCTATCTTATGACAGCAACCGACAGCGCAGATACAGCAATCGACAGTACAAAAACAAGCACCCAAAGCCGTTTAATATACCGTTCTTTCAGGTATAATGCCGCTTCATAAACAATATACGGTACGCTTTCCGGCAATTTGTTCTTGTTCGCGCTGCATTCAGCGCATCGATTTTCGTAGTCTTTCATTTCCGTATCCCCATTCTATTTGTTTTTTTACCCGCCAAAAAACATCTTTATAAGCACGGTGATGATTCCGCCTGCAACAGCGCCAAGAATCCAAAGCATCAACTTGTTTTGCTGCTCGATAACCGCCAATCTAACGTTATCACGCTCAAGAAATGACTTTGTGTTATCAACATTTGTTTGGCAGTCTCGACGCGTAACAAAGATTTCTTTCAGCCGGTCGATGTCGGTGTCATCAATCATTGCTATCTCCTCCAAGTATGATTCCGGCGTATCCAAGATCTCGGATTAGCCGGACAGCGTCATCAAATGAGATATAGCCAAGATTTTCAAGTCGTTCCGGTTTTTCCTCTTTTTTGGGCAAAAAGTCTTTGTAGCATACGTTCATATCAACGTTTCCGATAATTCCGTTGATTCGCCCTTTTGACGTCCACTGCCAAATGGCGGCCTGCGGATAACTCAGTTTGCTTCGGTTTTCTTTTGGCGCATCCGTCAAGACTTTTTGCTTCACGGAAGGATATGCAGCGTACCAAAGATTTGCATCAGCCAACTGCGGAAGATCAATCCTGTTGTTGAGCCAATCACGATTTGAATAAATCCCGTACGGAACTCCCACTTCCTTGACACGATCACACCAAACGCGGAGAAGCTGCGTGATTTTTTGTTTCCCAAGCGTTTGTTGCTTTGGAAGCTCCATATCGTACCAAATCCCGTAAATCGGCTGATACTGTTTCGCGTACTCAGCTGCAAAATTCGCTTCCGCAATCGCTTCTTCAGCAGTTGTTGCAGATGAAGCAAAATACATCCCAAACGGAATTTTTAGCCGCATTGCAGCGCGAACGTTTTCAGCGAATCGCGAATCTTCTGCCGTGCCTTGTGCGGCGCGGATAATCAAAAACTCCAAATCTTCAACTTTTGCAAGGGTTTCCCAATCGATCGAATTTTGCGCCCGGCTAATATCAATCCCCAACCGTTCAATCGCCATCTTTTTTTTCCTTGCTTCCGTTTTCTTTTTTGCGAAGCTGCTTGAAAATCTGATTTCCGTAAACGGCTGCACCAGCGCACAAAATCCCCTGCGTAACGGCAGTGAAAACCACCGTTACACTAAAATGATTTGTAGCCCCGACAACCCAGCAAACAGCCAGCAGGATACCGACACCGCCCAAGATCAGCGGAATCAGCTTATCGCGGATAAAATCCGCTTCTTTCAGCAATTTGCCGATAACCCAGAGAACCGGAACAATCAAAAGCAATTCCGGCATAATATAGTTCGTAATGTCCATTTTTTACACCTGTTCCAGCAGTTTGGCGGACAGCATATCCGAAAGTTCGGAATACTGTTCATCCGTCAATTTTCCGGCAGCATAAAAGATATCGATCTTTTCAGCCAATCCGTTAGTACGATTCTTTTTGATAAGCGCAACCAGCGTTCTATACAGCATCGTTTTCGTTCACTCCTAATTCAAGTAATGTTAGTCTGTACTCGTGATCTATAGTCAATTCTTGCTGATCGGCGACTTGATCAGCAAGAGATTGCTCAGGGTGTTCAACCGGTGTAGGTGTCGGAGCATCCGAAAATGTACCGTCCTCCGGATTGTAAATTTGTCCAACCGAAACAACAGTATCGTCCGGAACAACAATTGTATCCTGAAGGATTTCCGGAGAATATCGTTCCGTAACGGGAACGCCGGGGAATCTCGAATCAAACTCCGGAATGATCTCCCAAACAATGTGATTAAACATCAGAAGCCGCATTTTATCACCACCAAATAATCACTGCGCCGTCGCCCGCATTTTCGAGGCCATTCGGTGTACCGCCAGCGCCATCAGTGCCGCCGCTGGAAGCGTCTGCGCCGTCTGTACCGGAAAACTCCAAAATAGAAACCACAATCCAGCCGCCAGCGCCACCGCCGCCGCCATAGGGCTCGGTTTTAATATAGCCCCTGCCACCATTACCGCCGTTGTGCGGGCCTTTCGCACCTGCGCCAGCGGTAAACGAGCCGCTATTGTTTTTGCCACCAGTGCCGCCTTTACCGCCGGTCGCTGACAGGTATGCGCCGAAAGATGTCGTTCCGCCGTTGCCGCCGTCGCCTGCGCTTGATCCGTTGTTCCCCGTTTTACCCGGCGTGCCGCCACTGCCCATTTCGCCAATCGTAATGACAACAACAAGGCTTGTAAGCGTGATTGTCTTTACGGCGATTTCACCGCAAGCTCCACCGCCGCCACCCGGCCCGGCTTGATAAGCACCGACAGCGCCGCCGCCACCGGAGCCATAGCCACGGCCATTATTTGCCTTTGTACGGTTATTTTTGCCGCCACCGGTATAATCGGCGGAAGCAGAGTTGAGCATGCCATTTACTCCGCCGCCACCACCGCCGCCTGCGCCGATGCAAGCAACGTTAATTTGATCACCGATTTTTAAGCCGTATTGCGATAAATCGAGCGTTTGCGACGTTGTAATAATCAATGGCCCTTGTGAAAATTTGGCAACAGGAGAATCGAATTCAAGCAATCCGTCCGTTCCGATCTTCCAGTATTTCCCAGCATCGGCGGCGGCCTGCTGCTTGTTTGCCTTCTTATCAACTAACGCGTTCAGCGCGTCCGAAGGTGTAGCACTACCGCCAAGCCCAAGTTTTGAAGCTACCGATTCGGAAAGAAGAGTGCCTTTATTCAAAGGCGTACCAGCTTGAATCGGTTCATCTGCGCGGGTCATATCGAATGTATTTTCCGCGCCTTCGACCCGAACAAGCTTTACGCGCCCCGGATGTAAAGCTGCTCTATCTACCACAATATCACCCCCTAAATTTCACCGGAATAAAGCTCTCCGGAGTAGTAAAATGATTGAATTACAAGCGTCAGAAGCTCATCTACATCAATCAAAATTTGTTCGATCGCATTTGCTTCTTGCCAAGTTAGCTTTGATACGTCTTCAGGCGCATCAGGCGTCTTCGGCATAAGCGATAATGCATCATGCAGCGTTTTGATATCGTCTGCATATGCTTCCAGTTCTTCCGGTGTAGGGATATCGTTTTCTGCCCAGTCGGTTTTGGCCGTAACGGTAATCCCATATCCGTACTGATTGAAACGGTTTGCAACATATGCAACTGCCGTCCCGACGCGGTTCAAATCGGAAGCGTTGTATGAACCTTTTAATCCTTCATTCCATTCGTTTTTTTCATTATCTGACATGGAAAGATAGTCTTTTTGGTTCAATAAAATTGCGTGATTTACATCTTCTTGTGTACGGTCTGTAATTAGATTTTCCATATGCTATTATTCCGTAATTTCGGTTGTTGTAAGAGCACCGAAATCATCGCCGCCGACGACTTCCTGCCATGCATCCGGCGTTGCGGTATCTGTGCATTGTGTGAAAACCTCGCCGTTGGTGAGAGAATGCCCTTCGTCTGCAATCAGGCGGTAGCGCAGCTCATATGCGGTTCCTTCGTCCGGTTGTTGCGGCGAAACGGTCACGCCGCCGTCTGAACGCGTGTAGCGATAGAGTGTGATGGTCTGCATATCAGCCCTCCGGTGTATAATTGTAATTGATGGTTGCGTTCGTCGCGCCCCACGGAGCGTTTGCGACCGCTCCTTCTGCCCACGGGACGTTGATTGTGGTGAGTTTGCTGCACGAGTCAAACGCAGTTGACTCCATACTTGTCGGTGTTCCTTGAAAAGTTACGGTTGTCAGAGCGTAGCTTTGATTAAATGCACTGGCATTTATTGTTTGGAGCCCAGCAGGAAGCCGAAGTGAGGTGAAACCGCAGAAATCGAACGCTTTTGATCCAATCGTAATTAGAGAAGAGGGAAGTTGAATTGTCGTCAGATATGCGCATAGAGCAAACGCGCTCTTTCCAATTTTAGTAATCGCATCAGGAAGCTGGATTGACTTTAACGACACACAATTATTAAATGCGCCCTCTTCGATTGAAGTGACGGTAGGCGGCAATTGGATGGATACAAGGTCGCTCATAAAAAAACACCATTTTCTAACCGTTGTATGCCCATGCATCACTGCGGCGGTTAGATGACCGTATGCATCATACGTCTCTTCTATGTACGGCTCCGTCGCTCCACCGCTTGACAAACCTTCAATCGCACTGACAAATCCGGACGGAAAGGTCAGCGGTGACGCAAGCGGGTCTCCCAAATCGCCCTTTTCGCGGATGGCGTCGGCGATGGAGGACAGTCCGTTTTCCAGCACGGTCGAATCGACCACTTTGTCGTATGCCACTAAAAATCGCCTCCTGTCCATGTCGGAAGCGCGGCAAGCACCGCGTTCGTAATGGTTTGTTTGTCGGCGTCGGTCAAGGTGTAGGGGTCGCCCTTTGCGCCGGGTGAACCGGGGTCGCCTTTATCGCCTTTTGCGCCTCTTGGAATCGTGAAATTCAGGGTGGCGGCGGCGCTTGTGCCTGCGTTTTCCACACTGGCGTCTGTGCTGGGTGCACCGGTTGTGACCGTTCCAATGGTGATGGTTGCAGCGGCGCCGGGGGTTCCTTTTTCACCTTGAGAGCCTTTATCGCCCTGATCGCCTTTTGGGCCTTTGAGCGCGGCGAGCTGTGCCTCCGTGAAATCTTCGTAGGTAAACGCCTTGCCCTTTTCGCCCTGCGCGCCCTTGTCCCCTTTATCGCCCTTTTCACCTTTCAAGGCCGCCAACTGCTCTTCCGTAAAATCGGCGTAGGTGAAGGGGTCGCCTTTGTCACCTTTTGCACCGGGGCTTCCGGCCGCGCCGGTGTCGCCTTTATCGCCTTTGCTCCCCGGTTCACCCATATCACCTTTATTTCCTTTGTCCCCTTTTTCGCCTTTTGGAATTGTAAAATTAAATACAGCAGCAGTTTTTGTGCCGACATTTTCAACTTTTGCAGGCGTATCAGCATCACCGGTTGTAACTGTACCAATGGAGATTGAAGCGGAAATACCGTCGTTACCTTTAACGCCCTGCGCTTTAACGCCAGTATCAATCCATGCTTTTTCAATCGCATTCCATGTTTGCCAGTTACCGTTTTCGCCAATTTTTGGATAGAGCGAAGCAGACGCATAAATTTTTTCTTCGATCTGCGTGAATTCAGAAGGGATTGTAGGCCAGTTGGCATCACCGGAAAGCGAAGGAGGAATCATCACAATGATCTTATTTGTGTGCCGTACCAAATCGCCTTTTGTGCCTTTAAGCTGAATCGTATAATTCCCGGCATATGCAAGCATTTGAGCTGTCAAAAGCACAGAATAGCCGTTATTATCTTTACTCAGCGACAAAATATCCAAATGCCCTTTGGCAGAAACTAAAATCGTCCAAATCCAGCCTTCCGGTAGATCGCCTGTAACATATAACTCACGCGTTTTGTTATCATATTGCCGCGCAATCAGCGTATCCGCAAGGCTAATATTCCAATCATTGAAAATAATCATGTTTTGTACCTCTTTGCCTTATTATAGCATAAAAGTCATGTCGTGAAGTCTCAGTTTGTATCAAATACCGATATTTTTGCACTGAACAGCAACTGTATTTGATAAAATAAACTCCATTCGTTCAATCGTGCCTGTATGCGTTCCGTCCCACGCATTCTGCATAGTCAGCAGATCGCCAAGCTTCTCGCCGTTCCAAACGATCCGTCCGGTATATGCATTCCGCTTCAGGTAGTAGTTATACAAACGCTGCGCAATCGCCTGTCCATTGTGCGTAGATACAAGCGTTGCGTCTTCAACGGTCACAACATTTTCTTTGTCGGAAGCCGTCACATTTGGATTCTGCACGGTGTACGGCGTCTTTGTATCTTTATAGTAGGTTCCATTGATTTCAATCCCGGTTGTTGAAGCCGTTGTTGTATAAGTATGCCCGATGACCTTTACGGAAGTCGTTATTGCACTCGTTTCGATCGAGACGCCTGTATATGTTACATCGGCTGAAATCGTTGTCGCAGTTTCTGTGGGCTTAAAAACGTGAATTTTTCCGTCCGCATCTGTCGAAGCACAAACGCCCCATGCAAAAATAATTTGCTGGATTGCTTCACGCTTTGTCTGCGGTTTTAGAAGCCCGTAAAGCGTCGTATCTTCCGCCGTACAAACGATACCGAAAGAATCTCCAACGACCGTCTGAAGCAGCGTAAGCGCGGAAATACCGGACAAATATGCGCCACCATCAAACTGTACTTCACTTAACACGCCAAATGCATCGTGACAAGTAATTTTGTATTTGCTATTGCTATCCCGGCGCGAAGAATCTACGTAGTAAACGCCAATCGACTTGCCGTTGTTTTTTACAGTTACCGGCTGTTTTAGCTGGAACATAAAGTCGATGTTGTTTTTGCTTTCCAGCGTCCACGTAAAACTGGATTCCGGAAGCTCTAATCCGGACAACGACATTTCGTTTGTGATTGATGCTTCGCGCAGCTCATCCATATCAAACGTCCGTACAATGCCAAACAGAATTTCGTTGATCTTCAGCCACTGGTGTGGAAGCAGTGTACGCGGGAATGTCATTACGATTTTATCGAATGCCGTTACCTTATTCGAACAGAAATACAGAAAAGAATCAGGAATAAACGATTTTTCGGATTTTAACGTCGTTCCCTGATACCATTTGATATTAACGGCGCCCCAGCCGGAATCGTCTTCATCAAACTGAACAGAAACGCCAAGTGAAGAGTATTGCTGATCGAAAGCAAACGTAATTTCCGGCGCATTTTCAAACGTGCAATCTGTTCCGCTGATAGCGGAAGACCAAAAGGCAATCGGCTGATTGCCCTTTGGTATTTTTGTTCCGCCCAGCGTCCAAGCATTCTTTTCCGTTGTGATAATCGGTTCGTTCTCCACGCCAAACGGCAATTTTGCGGTTTGCGAATCGGAAGAAGCTCCGGTTACAGTCGTTGCAGCGTCTTCATCTGCGCCTACAGCAACGTCTTTGTATATAACACTCGTTTTACTCATGGTTTCACCTGCGCATCGATTGGAATGAAATTGATTTCGATTTCGCCCCAGTAATTCACGCCGTTGTGGACATGATCCAGCGCTTGCGTACCGCTTGTATAGTACGCCTGATATGTAAGCGTTGTCTGATTGTCTGCTGCTTCGAGGTATACAGATCCATCTACGGAGTGATCGACAAGGTACTTCCACACCTTGTCAAGACCGGCATAATCGTTCCCGCGCCGAAAGATTTTTACTTTATGCCCAATATACGTTCCGATTACATCCCGAATCATGCGTCCATTCAAAGAACGCCCTGCGTTTTCGCCGTCGAGAACGTTGAAATTGCGGGAGTATTCGCCGATTGCGATATCAGCATCAAATGTAATGCCGTTGATTTTCAGATAGCTCATGCGTTACCTCCTGCCAAGCTAACGCCGATTCGGTTGCGCTCTTTGTTGTTGTAGCGATACACCAGTTTGCCGAAAACTTCATCGTCCAGAACCATATACGCCTCATTCGTTCCGCTGTTTGCTCCGCCGTTGCTTGCTAAGGCGATTTGCATTGCCTGAACGATTGTAGCTAAAGGCGCTTCAACGTTTGTCCCGGATTTCTGATCGCCCAAAACGGCTAAAAATTCCCTGTTCGGCGGAATAACCGCACCACGTGCGTATTTGGGAATGATAAAACGTGATGCTTTTGGAACGCGTTTGAATTTTTCGTCTTCATACGCTTCTTGTAATTCGGCAAGCGTTTTCCCAGCATCCTTTAACCCGCTAATATCATCGCTAACAGGCATTTTTGAAATCGCAGCAAATTCATCATTATCATCTTTTTTGTTTTGAATCGCATCTAACGCATTTTTTTGGCTTGATTCCAGCAGATCACGACGCACAAATCTGCCACCGATATCGGCGTATTTTTCAGAAAATTCTTTTGCTTGCTTCTCTGCGATTTTGCTCAATCCGATGCTCAAAAAAGTTACTGCCAAGCCGATGCCAAGCGTTAAAACGCCAGCGCCAAGACCAACAACAACACCACCGATTTTTGCGGCCAATGAACCTACAAATACAGCAAGCAGGATTGAATACAAAATACCGCCGTATTTTTGGTAGTCGGAAGCGCTCATACCGCTAAGAAGCTCGTGAATCGCCAAACTAATAGCCATTCCGATCGACAAGCCAAGAACAGCGCCTTTGAAACCACCAAATGCAGCGCCAACAATAGCGCCAAGAATGCCGATAATAACCGACGTCCAAAGCTGAGAACTTGCTTCACCTGAAGCGCCATCATCTTTGAATGCCGTATATGCCAAAGAAGCCAAAACACCCAAAGATAAAAGCAGCGCCATTCCCGTATTGCCCGTAAATGCAAGTTTAAGCAATGCGATACCGACAATCGCTTTTAGAATCTTCTCCAACACCGACCGGAACTGTTCGGATTGATTGCCGCCGTTTACTTTATCGCTTTTTTGAAAGCCTTTCAGCATCAGGCTAAGAAGCAAACCGCCCAAAGCGCCGATTACCACGCCTGCCGGACTTCCTGTAAGCGTACCGCCAACAATGCCGCCTACAATCGTACCCATGACAGAAAACAGCGTTGTATCATCGGAGAAGTTAAAGCCGTCCGCAAGCTCAAATTTGATATCGTCGATTGCGAATTCAAGCGCAGTTGCAATTGATTCCAGCCATGCCGGAAGTTTTACATTTTGCAAAGCCGAAAAATCAGGTGCAATCGAACCGGTATTTGAAGATCCACCAGATACGGATGAAGCATGATCACCAGTCAACTTGTTGATCTCATCGAATGAAGCAAGCTGCTTTGATGCTTTTTTAGCCGCGCTTCCTACGCCATCAATGGATTCTTTCTCGTTCCACAGCTCTTCGGCTGCTTTGGAAGAATCTTCAATCGTTGTGCCGAAAATTGCAGCCGTTAGCCGGGCAAAAACAGCGACAACTTGCGTCGCAATTCGAATGAGTGCCGTTAAAGCAGGAACTACTGCTTTAACAATCGGCGCAACCATCGTAAGCAAGGCGCCTTTGAATTGCGCGACAGCTTGCGTTGCCTGCTGGTTTGCCCTCATGCTGGTTTTTACAAGATCGGTAAACTGTCTGAAGCCTTGGAAAAGCGGATTTGCAGCACGATTAAACAGCGAATACGCAAGCATGCTTCGTGCAATCGTTCTCCAACGGGAAGAATACGTTTTTGCTTGCCTGTTAGCACGTTTCAGCCCAAATTCGAGTTTACTTGTATGCTTTTCAGTCTCTTTTGTATTCTTTTCCGTTTCTCTGGTATTTTTTTCAACGCCGCCTGAATGCTTTTCAGCGCCGCGCATATTCTTTTCTACGCCTTGTGTTGCCGCTTCAGCCTGCCGCATCTGAATGTGCATATTACCAGCGTCAACGGTTGCTTTTTCAAGTTTTTCCTGCGCCGGAAATAGCTTTTCATCGATTTTATCGATTGCCGCGACAATGGAATTGTATTCCTGTTCAAGCTGATTTGCCGTTTCCATCGCTTCCTGCTGCTGCTTGTCTGCACCAGCTACACCTTGCGTCCATGCTTTTGATAAAGCATCAGCTTCGCGTTTTGCCTGATTGATTTGAGCGCGTAAAGCTTCAGCCTGTTCAACTAACGGCATTTTTTTTGCTTGATAATCGTTGATTTGGTTTTGAAACTTTGCAATTGAAGTTCGCAACTTTGCAAGCTCTTTTTCTGCCTGTTTTGGGTTCAAATCAACGTTAATTACAACGCTTCCGTCAGCGTTTGAAATGTCAGGACACATCGCTTATACCCCCCATTCCTTAAATGCGTTATTGTCTTCATCGGTAAACTTCATCTTGAAGTCAATGATTCGGCGGTTTTGGCGATACCATTTTGCTTCCTCTTTATCCAGCTTTTCGCCTTTGGCGCGTTTTTGCCGGATCCGGACAATCTGTGCATAGGTGCAATCGCCGATTTCATTATAGGCGGAAACAAACGTCCACCAGTGAAGATATTCGATGTCTCGTACTTCTTTGCCTAAAACACGGTTTACAGGCGCGATAATGTACGGGAAATCCTGCTCCCAGTCCATCAGTTTTGGCGCAGACTGCTTTGTATCGTCATCGTCTCCACAATCCACGAACCAATAGCACTTTTCCAGCGCTTCTTTATAGTCTTCCGGATCCATGCTTTCAAAGTCTGGATAGAAGATCTGAAGCGTAACAAGCGCTTTTTCCTGCGCGGATAATTCCGGGTCAGAAAGGGCGGTGCAAATATCAAGCACCGCCCTGTAATCTGATCGGATATCGTATTCATTCCCGCCGACTTCAAGGCGTTTCGGCAAATCGTACATCATTTTCTTTTGTACTTTGCGTATTTCGCCGTATACTTTTCAATGCGCGGATTTGTCGCTTTTTCCTCTTTGCCGATTGCAATATCGATCTCATCCATGATTGCAAAAAGCAAATTCGCCCAAAGCGGAAGCCCATTAGCAAGCGAATAGATACTCACATTGCCAAAAAGCTTATCGCAAACCGGCGTATCAAAAATGCCGTCCACCAATTCCCGCATTTCACGGTTCATTTCCTCGGAAGCATCAAAAAGCGCTTTCGGTTCTGGATTGCTTTCAAAAAGCGATTCATACTCCGCCTGCTTTTTTTCAAGCTGCTCAATCACGGAATAAAGCCGTTTCACGAAAATCGGGTCAGTCGGATTGAATGTCACGCCGCATTTTCCATTCACGGAATATGTAACTATACCAGTATCAAATACGATATCTTTCATCGGTTTTTACCTCTTTTCTTTACGCTTCATCAGCCGTAAAGGTAATTGTGCTGCCCGTTTTGGTTGCATCACCAGTCGTGCGTTTACCGCCGTAAACAACATCGATCGGCATACCAACGGAACCGCCGCCTTCACCGCCCAATCCGGTCGGCGTAATCGCACAGGAATCATACCGCTCTGCAAAATATTTGCCGGCCGCGGAACCCTGCACGTACAGATGAACAATGAGCATATCAAGATTCGTCAAACCGGTATAATCCTGATTTTTGATTGCCATTTCCCAAATTTTCTTTTGTGCAGCGTCACCAGCATCCAGTTCGCACGGGCTGAAAGTCTGCGTAAACTGCGGTTTTTTCGCGGTCGTGTAGGTATCACCGAAGATATCCGTTTTCGTTTCCGTTGACCATTCGACGGATTCGGACGAATCTTCGACACGTTTACCAACCGGCGACCACGTCGGAGATTCCGCAGTGCCGGTATTCAGGCAAGCAAGCAGCAACTGTCGGTCAACCGTTCTGCCAGCAGCCGTTACAAACGTCGTAGTTTCTGCCATTTATACATTCACCTCGTAAATCAATTTCATCAAGATTTGATGATCTTCATCGCCGTTATCGTACATCGCAAACAGCGAAGATCTCGTTGTAGGCTTTACATCACGCGCCTTTTTCCCTTCGCCAATATCCGGCAATTCAGCAGATGCAGCCCAATCACCGATTGCATTTAGGATTTCATCTGCTTTTAGCCGTTTATCGTTGCTATTGCCGGGCTTCAGGCGGTAAATGATCTTAAATTGCAGCTCTGCCTGATATCCGCCAAGGATATATTGCTTTGTAATATATCCAGCCTGTATCGTCGACAGCGCCATTCCTTCCGTGTCGGCGGCAAGAAATTCAAACCGGATCATGTCTACCGGCAAATCCGGATAACCGTTTAGCCAAATTAACAGCTTTCTTGTTACCTGATCTTCTTCGGTTGCCGATACCGGAATTTTAGGCTTTTCCAAATTTCTTCACCGCCTTATCCGCTATTCTAATCCATTTTTGCAAGTTTTGAGCTTTTGAAGCATCAAACCAATGCGCTTGTGCTTGTGGATGAACCGTCTTGTTAAAAACAAGATTTCGGTTTGTCAACACTTTACGTCCGTATCGCGGCGCCCATGAACTGCCGGTTGCAGGATCCACCATCAACTTCCCGTAGTAGAGATATCGCGCATACGGCCCCGGATAGATGATCGCGGATCCAACTACCCGCGTTCGGTTCGATAACGAAAGATTCAATGCCGGAACAAACGGAATTGTATCTTTCATCACTTGCTGCGCAACGATATGTTCAGCGCGCGTACAGGTTTCCGCCAGCGCTTTTTGAGCCAAGCCCATACCGTTTACATTGATATCAAATCGGAGCACTATGCACCTCCGACCTGCCAATGCCGCATATCAATGCTGCCAAAGTCTTTTGCATCGATTTTTGTCACGTTGTAGCTATCATCATGCAGCCTTGCTTGTTTTTCGTTGTCGGTGATGTATTCACCTTTTACAAAAAACGTTTCTGTTCCGTCGCCCTTTACAGATAACGTCCAAGCGCCTGATTTGTCCGCCAGTTGCCGGAATGCCTGCGGATCGCAGTAAACCTTATTTTTTCCAGTTGTTCCGTCTGTCGCCTCGACGGAAAACGGAATATATAAATTTACAGCGTCCGCGCCTTCCAAACCGCTTTGACGAACGTTCGCGCCCTTTGAAGCATCGAAAAACACGCCTTTTAACACAGTGCAATGCAATTCGGTTGTATCCTCCATCGTTGAAGTGTCAACATCATGCACCACGTTGTATATTGTTACAGTGTGGGGAGCGTACAATGTGAACCACCTCCGCGATAAAGCAAACCGGTATTGCAGAGATATACCGTTGCCGTTTTCAGCAGTTGTTTTTGCGCTCCAGTCTTTACGCTAAGCGCTGCATTTGCCGATTCACCACCACCGGCAAACGTCCTGGAATAACTGCCTACGCTTTCGCTTCGGAGATCGCCGCTATTTTCAGCCGCCTCCGCCATTCGCTTTTTTGCAAGCACAGAAGCAGCTTCGATTTCTGCGTAATCATCCGCTAAAGCACAGCAGCACATCTTTACCGCATCCGTATCAGCAGCATTTTTTACCTTGCCAAGCGTGATGTAATCCAAATAGGAGCTTGCGCGGATGGACAATCGCTGATATGCTTCCTCGTCCATTGTGCCCATGTAAATTCCGGAGTAGTAATCAAAATCTGCGTATGCCATTCACGCAAGCCCCCTTTTGTTTTTTTAGCCAACCGTAACCGTTGCAGCGCCAGTGATAGAGCTGTTCTGCTTCGATTTTGCCGTGACCGTGATGCTCGTTCCAGTTTCGGCAGAGCCAACGGAAAGCACACCATCATCGGAAATCGTCGATTTCGTGCCGCCAGTCTGCGACCATTCAACATCATCGGAAACAATGCCTTCACCTTCAACTTTCGCGGTAAACGCCTTTTTAGCGCCCTTTGCAACCGTCGCAGTTGCCGGAGACACCGTAACCGTGGACACCGTCCCGGCTTTACCGTAAACGGAGAACGGGAACGGATTTTCAATATCCGCATTGTAGGCATTGATCGGGTTGGCGATTTCCCACCCAAGCCGCATGACCGCACGAAGCGCAACCATGTCGTTCTGCATCAGGTTGTAGTCAATTTCTTTCGTTGTCGGGTTCTGAATAACACCTTCGGTAAAGATCTTAAAAGTGATGTCCTGTCGAATCGCATAGACAAGCTGCGACCAGTCGCCGACAATCATTTGTGCCTGCGACGGATCAAAAGAACCATTCATCGGGAAGTACATATCCATGCCGTCAAGAGCATATCGCGTACCGCCCTGCATATCCGTTTTGAAGATCGGCTGACCGGTCGTATCTTTCAGCCCTCGGAGTTTACCGCGCATCTGGACAGCCGCCATAACACCGTTTGGGTTAAAGCCATCCTGCTCAACTTTTGAGATTAGGCCATTTTCGCCCATGATCTCATCAAAGATCGCCGTACCGGCTGCAACGCCGTTACCGGCTTCAATTGCAGACTGTACAACACATTTTCTCCACGTAGTCGGGACATTACCAATGCCAAAAAGAATAGCGGCGTCGATCAGTTTGCCGAACTGTTCGGACAATCTCGGACGGATTTCTCCCCAAATATCGTAGTTGCTATCATCGAGGACAGCTTCCGGAATCGTAACAATAGCGGCGATTTCCTCGGCGTAAATCTTCTTTTTTGCCCACGCCATTTTGGTGGTCTGTTTCCATGCGTTACCAGCGCCGGAATCCGTCGCTTCGCCGTTGACAAAATACGCAATCGGCAGCGCATCAAGCACGTTAAGCGTCTGCGTTTTGCTTGTCATGTCAGGAAGTCTTCGCGCCATGCTGAGGACAGCGGATTCAGTAACAGCGCCCTGAATAATTTCTCTTGTTACCGGTTCCGGAATCAGCCCGGAAAGTGAATTTCGATCAATTGCACCCATATTTTTACCTCATTTCATTATTTCATCGCGCCGCGAATCAAAGCATTCATCGCGGCATTCATGTTTGGTTTTTCGCCGTTATTCCCTGTAGGCGCAGACCAATCAAACGTTGCTTTCTGCCGGTTTGCAGTCAGCGTGTCAACGGCTTTTTCAAATGTCGTTTTGTCATCGACCATCTTCAGCGCCTTATAGGTGATATATTCGGCTTCTTCGCCGGAAAGACCTTTGCCAAAAACGTATTTTTCACGTTTCAGGTTTTCCAGCTCGTTTTGCGCGTCCGTCAGTGCTTTTTTGCTATCTGCAAGATCTTTATCGCGCTGTGCCTGCCGCTGCGCTTCGGTCTGTTGGCCTTCTTTCCATGTGTTGTAGGCTTTCAGCTCGTCTTCGCTCGGCATGCCCTTCATCGCTTTTGCAAGGCGTCTGCCAATCAAAGCGTCCACTTCCTCCTGCGTAAAGGTTTTTGCAGATGAAGGCTCCGGAGAACCGCCAGCCGGATTCTGGTTTTCGTTGGTGTTGTTGATATTAGGTTCGCTCATTTTTACCTCCGTTTATTTAGGCTCGTCAGCCTCGGTTTTACGCCTCTCGGCAAGTATCAGCTAACGGATTTCCGTTAGCTGTATAACACTTTGGTTCGTTCGTTTTGCTCCGGCAATCCAGCAGCAGCGCTAAACTGCCTGTATTTTTTGTTCAGTCGGCGCAGGATTGCATTTGCAGTTTGCGCTTCGGTAGTTTGCCCATTTGCCTTAAAAGCATTCCTGAGCCGTTTTTGCTTTCGTATAGTGCGTTCTATTTCACGTTGTTTTTGTGTTGCTTCATACGCGGTGTATTTTTTTCCTTCAAACGTGCAGCCAAGCCCATCATCAATATGCGCCAATTGCGCGTTTGTATATGTGCGCTCCGATACACCTTCGACCCAAGGGAATCTCCTGTGGCGGCAGTTCGCACCTTCCAACCCATCCACATATCCAAGCCCACAAACGGCGTAAATACTCGGATAGATATCACCGCTTTTCGTACTATACACGCGTCCTTGCCAGTCTTTGTGACTTGCCCAAGGCGATTTGCCCGGTTTGTCTCGCGCTCCAGCATGAGCTGACACTTCAAAATACGGCGTTTGCAGATATTCCGCAGATTGTTCCGTGTATTTGGCGTTTAGCTGATTTACACCGGTCATAATTGCGCGTCGCGCCGCAACATCAATCTGATCTTTATGCCCGGATTCATAATCAACGACTTTAATTCCGCTCGTTGCAAGCTCTTTTACTGCGCTTTTGATTGCTTCGTTATAGCTGATCGTTCCGCTTTGCACTTTCATTTCCGCGTTGTCTAACGCCCACTGATACGCTTTTGCAGGCGGAAGAAAGATACGACCAGCGTTCACTAAAAATCCCATAGAAGCCGTTATATTCGCAAATGCGCCTGCTGTTTGTGCTTGAATTGCGGCAATATCGGAAGCAGATACAAGCACTTCCGGCTGCGTTAGCTTCGCCATATCAATCACTTGCCGATAGTACTGCTGATTTCGCGCAACGACGTCGGTAAAGATCTCTTGAATCTTTTTATCGCTGATACCTGTTGTTTTTTTGATTATCTTCTCGATCTCGTACAGATCAATCCGATGTGATCTCAAAGCACGGATCCGCTGCAAAGCAGATTCATTCAAATCGTCCGTTGCCTTCAGGCATTTGCAGATATAATCGATTAGCCGATCTTCTAAACCGCGATACAAATCGGAAAGCTCCTGCGGTAATGCGTCAAGCCATTGCGGAGAAAACGGATATTTATGCAATGCCATAAATCATTACTCAATTTCTTCTTGTGATTCAGTTGTCATGTCTTGCATCTTTGGCAACGCTGCTTTTGCCGTTTCTTCGTCTTCGTTCATCCAACGCATACGAAACTCGTAGTCGTTCATGATTCCGGCGCCAAGCAATTGCATATCACGCGCAAAATTTGTCGCTTTATCCTCTATGATCGAATCGTCAAAATCGATGGAGATTTCGACATCTTCTTTCAGGTTTGCATTCATCGCGATATTTCCCAACCGGAGAAGGATACGACAAAGCTCAATCAGCACTTGTTCAAGGACAGTTTCGTGCTTTTTGATTGTACGGAACATTGTGCTATTTTCGCTGATTACCTGTGTTGCCGTTGCAACAGATCCACCGTTGAAGCGATAATACGTCTCGCCGAACCCGCATTTGCTTGAAAGAAGGTTTAGCATATCCTGAAGCCCAACGTTTAACTGCGCCGTTCTTAACTGCGGCGAAATCGGAGTGATAACATTCCCGCCTGTTGCATCTTCTTCCAGCAGATAAAAACGCCGATCGTTATCATCGATAGACGGCTGTCCGTCTTCCCATTTGGTAGCAGCCATTTTCACCGCCAAAATCAGCGGACCATTCTCGAACTCGTTGACATAGCAGTCGTAAGCGCAATCTATCCCGCGAAGCACATCAACGGCGTTGGCAAAAACCGGAATCCCAACTGGAAGAAGATAATCCAAATTGTTTGCAATGTTCAAGCGATCAATCACGAATTGCCGTTTATCGCTTCCAGTGTGCACGACTGGCGGGATTCTCTCAAAGCCCGGAACATCTTTCAGTAATGCATCAGACAGGTTCTCATTCTCGATCCGGTAAATGCTGTTTTCAATCACATAAAAACCGTATTCATCTTTGCGGTGAATCTGCAAATACAGGTAGTTTTTACCGCTTCTGGTAACGATGCTGTCGAATGCACATTCCGTGATATATCCGTTTTGCCATGTCAGCGGGAAAATGTGATCGATCGTAACGTAATCCAAAGCAATATCCGTTGCATTGCCCGGAACCGGCTCTCCGGTAGAAAGCATTCCGTAATTTACAACGCGCGGGATATATGCAACCGTGCCAAGCGCGGATTTCATTTCCTGCATTTCGTTCGCTTTTACGGCAAAGTTGTTTTGCGTGAAAATGCGATCAATAAACTCCTGCTCCGCTTTGCCTTCCAAGGTGATTTTCACTTTTTCGTTCATGAGCAGATTCGCCCAATCTTCGCAGACTTTTTTGCCCATGCCGAGTGTAGCGCGTTGAGCGTTTACTTTTTTGTTCCCGTTGTACCGCTTATACCGGTGAAACCCTTTTACGTTGCCCTGATACCATGATCGCCAATCGTCTACCCGCTGGTAAAACTCTTCCGGGATTGTTGTATATCCAAGCTCTTTCAGTTTATCAATTACCGTCATGCGATTACTCCCATTCTGCGATTTGCAGGCTCTAAGGCATACCGTACAGCATCGATCAAATGGTTATTTGCGTCCGGATATCCGCTTATAATTTCGCCCTCTTTGTTTCGTTCGTATTCGTATCCAACAAATTCATCGTAGGCATGCGGTGTCCTTCGGCGATCAATTACGATCGTCCTTCGCTGCAAAAACTTCATGCCGTACTCCACGGATCCGGCGCCTTTTACTGATTCTATTGCAGGCAATTTCATCGCCCGAAAGTCTGCGACGCTCTTCGGCTCTGCACTATCGCATACAATTCTTGCATCCGTGTATCCGCGTTCATATATCATTTTTGAGCTTTCTTCGTTGGAAAGTTTGTTTTGGTATATCTCATCAATCAAATAAATAGTCTCTCTTGCTCTATCATAATGTACCCGGATAAAAGCAAACGGATCCGGAAACCAGCCAAAGTCTACGCCCTGATATATGCGGTCGAAGCGTGATATTTCTTCATCTGAAATGTCCCTCAATTCCAGCTTTTCAAATACATTGCCGCCCGTACCAACCGGAATTCCCAAATATTCGTGCTGATATGCACGTTCATCCGTATCCCGCAAATGCTCCGCTTCAAGGATAAACTGTTCGCCGAGCCATTCTCGCGGAACCTCAAGATACGTAGACTTGTGACAAAGGCGATCAACACGTTTTTCCAAGCTGTCTTTGTTTGCCCAGTTATCCCGGCTAATCGGCGGGTTATAGCTTTCAAAATTCCAAAAAACGGAACCACCGCGCATAGTAGATTGAAGAATTGTACGGATTTCGCTTCTTCCTGCAAACTGATCCTTTTCCTCAAAATGCGTAATGCCAATATAACCAAATGGTACTTTGATAGATTTGATCTTCATCGGGTCATCGGCACCGCGAAACATGATTTTTTGCCCTGTAGGCTTGTAAATCAATTCTATCGGCGATAGTTTAGCGTCCCAGTAATCAGCCATTCCCAATTCGCTAATTGCCCAAATATACTGCGAGTATACACTATCACGCATCGTATTAGCAACTTTACGCAATACAACCGCGTGAACGTTTGGATTGTTGACAATCAACTGTGGAACAAGTAAAGATATACAAGAAGATTTTGTGCTTCCTCGTCCTCCAGAACAGTCATAATGTGTATGCCCGTGCTTGATAACATCTAACGCAAAAGCGTAAAAGCTCGGCGCAATCAAATCAATCATCTTTTTGTGCGTATACTCGATACTCATTTGATTCCGCTCCAATCGATAATTACCGGTTTCGCTTCAATCTGTTCTTTTTCTTTTGATTCTTTCTGATCCAAATATACTTTCCCAAGCCATATAAGCATTTGCACATTTCCACTTCTTGCCGATTCAATTTGCCAATGCCGAATATTTACACCTAAAAGTTCTCTCCCTTTTGCATATGCTTCTTTAACGTCTCTTCTTCCGAACAACGTCGAAACACTAATGTTCAAAGCAGATGCAATTTCTTTTGTTGAGCATCCCTCGGAAGCAAGATCTGTTACATCGGCGAGATCAACTTCTACCTTTGGTCTGCCTCTTTTCTTTTTTTCTGCCATTTATTTTTCCCACCCGCCACCACATCGCTTTCAAATGTTATGCAGTTGCGCTGGCGTTTGCACGCATTGACGACTGTACTCTTCGACTTTCACGTCTTCGCGCGCCTGCCCCTGCAACACCGGTGATCCGGTTGATCCGACGCTGCAATGCCGACATCTAATCACCTCCCATTCACCATTTTACTTCTTTACTATATCACAAAATCCGTGTCTCGAAGTCGCTTTTTTTTGTTTTTATACCCAAAAGAGCCTTCTAACCCATTGTTAGAAGGCTCTTTGAAACTACTGTCGTATGCTTTTTGATTATTCCATTGTTCGCTCCAAATAATCTTTATCATATGGTCGAATCTTTGCGAACTCCAAATCTGGAGTTTTGATTGATTTCCTGAATGCTTTTGCTACCTCTTTTCCATCATAATATCGCATTTCCGGATTCAAGCCGACTTTCTGCAAAAATTCATCTTTTTGCTCTCTCGACGAGAAGCAGACACAAAACCAATATTCCGTATCACACATATCCATAAAACGCTTGTTTTCATTCTTCATCCTATCTCGAAATCCTTTATGGATCTCGTTCACAGCATCAAGTCCATCTTGTTCCAAAGATTCAAGACTATCCTCTGATTGCACTTCAACAAATTCATCATCTTTAGTCTTCTTCGCTTCTTTTTTGTCCCAGTAACCCATCTCGTTCGCCTCTCCTAAAAAATTCAAGTTCTGCCATTGGAAACCATTCAATTATTTTTGCGTAATCCTCTGGAAAATGCTCTTTTATAGGCTTCAAAAACCGATAGTCCAGTCCGTCAAACGTTCTACCAAATAGCTTATAATCTACCGGCAAAAGGACCCCAGATTCATCAAACGCTTTCAGCAGATCTGTTTTTTTCCAATCATAGATCGGATAAAATCGCTTCTGATTGTGATTGATGCACCCATGCGATGTAAGCCCGATCCGGCGCATGGGGCTATCGGCCATTCTTACCCCCGTTCCTACATATGCAGCGCTCGGCAAATGCGCAGCATCTACGATGAGATCCCTAATCATTCCATCATCATACTCATCCCCCGGAATTTCATTTTTTTCCAGAGCCACGATGTGCGGAGGCGATTGATAGATCCCCCCCCTCAAAAAGCGATAAAGACTTCTGTGCGCGATCCTGTAAATGTGGCATCCAAAAAAATCCTCGTAATACTTTAGGCTCCTCTCTACAAAACTCAACCCCGGAACAGAGTAGCAATAATACGGGATGATCGTTTTAAAATACTTCCGCATTTGCAGCCACGCGGCGATGCTATCTTTCCCGGTGGAAAAAGCTAAGATCGCTACATCACACTCCTGGGCCATTTTTTTGCACATCTCAGCGCTGCTACCATATGTGACCCCATCATATGGCCTCATGCTCCCACAGTGCATCCTATGATCCTCTCCTCTCCGCGGCATGCTTGCCGCTTGTAGTGATGCTCCCATATGTGATCCCATCACGCTGGAGCACTACCAGTATATCACAAAAAGTATGCTTTGTCAACCCCCCCATTCGCGATTTTTTCTTTTTTTGCGATGCTGATCGCCACAGCCCGCTGCATATGCTGCACATCGCGAAAAAAAATTTTTCCGCCCCCCCAAAAAACCTCTTGACAGATCACATTTTTTGTGCTATACTATAGGTGCAAAGGAAAAAGCGATATGGAGGATTTCAAGTGAAAAAGTATCGGATCAAAAAAGCGATCTTATCCGAGCGGATCGGCTCTGGATATATCCACTATATATATGTGGATGGAAAAAAGATCGGAGAAGCGCACATAGATCTCGGCGCCGATGAGGCGGCGGGATCCGATGATCCATGGGCTTACTGCGAGCTGCTGTACATCGAGCCGGAGATGCGCTGCCATGGGCTTGGCACGGAGCTTCTGCGGTGGATGGCAGCTCGATACGGCTCCATCATCTTAGCCCCGGATAATCGGGGCGCGCAGCGGCTCTATGAGCGGCTGGGCAGTGAGGCATACGGCCGGGAAGCCTACTACTATATCGATCAAGGATTCGGAGTTTACGAAATTTTATGAGATATACGGAGGATAAAAAAATGAAAAATACGGATTTTACGCTGCATTTTACCACCTTTGATCCTCAGCACGGCGAGCGCGAGCGCGAAGAGATTTACCGCATCCAGAGTGAGAAAGATCTGGCACACCAGATGATGCGGATGCAGAGCTTGTGGATTTTTAGCGACTTTTTCGCTTCGGAGTACAAAGATCGGATGGAGCTTGAAGAAGCCATCGATGCAGAGGAGTGCATGATCGCATGGATCACAGCAAGCACCCCCGCAGGAGAGATCGAGCTGATTCGCCGAGAGATTTTAGTCACCGAGTATCTCCCAGCCGCCGACATCAGCTGGTTCGAAGAAGAGTGAGCACGCAAAAAAATTTTTGCTGCCCCCTCAAAAGCACTTGACAAAGCACATTTTTTGTGCTATACTATAACTGCAAAGGAAAAGGAGATTTTGAAAATGAAGTATTTTTATAACCTGGTGGATGGATTTAGTGAGCCGTATCGCTATTATGATGAACGGACTATTCGCCGGTTCCGTGTTTACCCGGCTACCCCGGAAATTGAAAAGGAAGCCTATGAAAATCCCCATTCCGTTCTGTGGCCGGTGCAAGATATTCACAGCAGCAGTACCGAACCAGTTGATTGTAAGGATATTGATGAAGCGTATCGGTACATCCTGGAATCAGAAAACACTTCCGTTTATGAATACGTTCATGATCTTTAAGCGCAGAGTGACAGCCCTCCGGGGCTGGTAATGCGGCAGCCCGGTCACAAGCCCGGACGCGCAAAAAAAGTAAAGGAGAGCAAAAAAATGACGTACTACAAAATCGCTTATTCACACAAAGGGGACGAAGACGTGCAGTTGAAGGTCTTTTCCCGGTTTTTCGGAGATGAGACAGCGGAGGATGTAAAAAAGATTTTTGAGAAGCGCGGATGCATCGTCCGGAGCTGTGAACCGGCGGAGGAGCTTGATGATCGGATCTGGAATGACGAGACAACCCTTGAAGCGGAGGGGCTCTTTTTGATCGATCCGTTCACAGATGATGGAAAAAGCCTTCACCGCATGACTCCGGAGCAGGTGTGCAGAAAACTGCAAAATGATCCTGATGCTGAGTGCTATAATTTCGGCGATCAGCAAGGCTTTAGCTACTACATCCGTTTCGGCGATGATACGTATCAGGAAGATGTTTCCAATGAGGATATCGCGGATGCCCTTGGATACAAACTCGATGAAGATGGGGATTTCGATGAAGATCTGGGCGCCGGAGACATCGCATCGGAATTCGAAGATCTTGGACTTGAACGCCCACGCTATTACGAGCTTTGCCTGCAGCTTGCGTGCGATGCTTGCATCGGGCAGGCCGAGCATCTTTTCGGATGGCCTGCAAAAATCAGCATTGATGGAGGGAAAACAAACTGCACGATTTCTCAAGCCTTGGCGGCGTGCTCGCTTGATCAACTGAAAAAAAATATGGTTTGGAATCTCCGAAAAGATCTCAGAAAGTACGTTCAAGAAGAGCTTCCGGACGATTGCACCGACGCCCAGTTCTTGATGCGGTATCTCGAGCTTGCTCCGGTGGACTTGATCATCGGCTAAGCTGGTACAATCACAAGGGGCGGGCAACCGCCCCTATACACAAAAAAGGAGAAAAAAACCATGGCATGGTATGAAATCGAGTACAAATGCGGGCACAAAGATCGGATGCAGCTTTATGGCCCGTACGCAGAGAGAAATCGCAAAATCGAGTGGTACAAGGAAAATATGATTTGCCCGAACTGCCGGGCAGCAAAGCAAAAAGAGGAAGCTGAGCAACAAAAAAAAGCAGATGCCGAATCCGGGTTGCCTGCTCTTTCCGGCTCGCCAAAGCAAATCCAGTGGGCGGTGATGCTCCGGAAAGCATATATGGATAAGCTGGAGGATGCATTTGTTCGCATGCAAACGGAAGAATCGCCAGATGTTATCCGCACGGTATCGCGGCAGATTGTCCTCGGCAAGCAAACGGAAGCAAAATGGTGGATTGATCACCGGGATATGTCGGCGTTATCCATCTTGAAGGGTGCTTGCAAGCTGGAAGGGCTGGATTCGCCGGAAAAAAGAGCCGCTTTTGCGGCAGGCGAACAACCGAAATCGTGCTAAAACTGAAAACACAACCCCGGCAGGGTTTATCCTTGCCGGGGCACAACTGAAAGGAAGATACACATGAAAAAAATTCCACAGGCATACGTCGACAGCATTCAGAGCCATCTGCCGGGCGCAAAAATTCTGTATCCAGGCGACCTGATTCTCCCGTTCAAAGCGGACATCAAACGGGAAAGGAAAGCGGAAGCCGCATACGAAAAATTCTTCCCGAAATACATCATTGCACTGGATAATGCGATTTTTCATGTTTTTCGCATTGTAGATGATCGAGCATTTGTCGTACGAAGCGGCGATGCGTTTAATCCGTATATTCCACAGATGTTTGCATACATGCTTTTGAATGAGGAGGAATAAATCATGAAAATCACAGATTTGAAGCCCATTTACCCACCGATTCCGGAGGATGAACTTGAGTTTATCCGCGGCTGTATTGGTTCAGAACCGGAGATTTACATGCCCGTAGACATTCAGGCGCTGATATCTGCCTATGATTACTACGAGTGGCAAGACATTGCTCGTGCCTCCAAAACAATCGCAGCGTTTTACCCAGAGGTTTTGTGGATTGAGCGGCCAGATGAACATATGCTGATGATCGACACTTCCGAAACCGGCAAGTACATGGCAATTGAGTGTTATGAGCCAAATGCCATTTCCGCGTTGTCGCAAATGTACGGCTACCCGGAAGACACGGCGGGGCTGGTGCGCGTTGTGCTGGATTGCGCCAATTGCGATAACACCACCGATGAGGAGCAAGAGCTGCTGAACCGCGCCGGACTGCTGGATGAATACATGCGTCTAATGGACGAGGACGGAGACGATATTCCGGACATCGGCGATTATCTTGTAAAAGCGATTCGGATTTTGGAAGATAAAGACAAAACACGTTACACCGAAGAGGAATGAAGAAAGCTAATGGATAGAGAAAAATTTTGCTATCTTTTTCGCTTAGCGTTTGATTTTTCAGATTCTATTGAAGCGTTTGTTTGCGCACACAGTGATATTGCTACACCTGCCCAACTCCGGAAAATTTATAACGCATCGAAGCTTTCTGTTGATGGTTTAATGTGTTCTGCTGGTTATTTCACAAACATCAGTATGTGTAAAGATCTGAATTTGCATAGAAACACACCTGTTAAATGGAAGCGTGAACATTTTATTCCGTACCACATGCGTCTTCTTATTGTTATGGCGTATGACATAACAAAGATCAAATTAACTTCTGGCGAAAGCGAAACATAAAATAAAGCCGTAGTGATTTCTCACTACGGCTTTATTTGTCATGACTTTTGGCGGCAATTTGGCGTTCGACAATTTACATGTTTCGATTCGGCGCCTAAGTGAGTAGGCGATACTCTTTGCGTCTTCAGCCGAAACTTTATGCGCAATAATGTGTACGTTTCAATTCAGCTCCTGCGTTCGCAGGAGAAACCCCGTCTGCACAGGAAAAAGGATGCTGTGGAATGCCGCCCGTCAGTTGACAAGGAAAGTATAACACAACGTGTAACGTTTGTCAAGTGTTTTTTTCGCAGCACGGATGCATTTCCCGGCATTCTCCGTATGCACACGCCGCATAAAGCAAACCTTCAAACTCCGGGCACTCCCGTATAACAATGTCGCACATCTGATGCACAACGTTTTGTGTGGCTGGATCAGCAAGCAAGCAAAGACGTTTGTTTGCAACCGTCATAAGCTCTTCCGCGTTTAGATACCAGATCATGTCTACCGGTGCATCTTGCCGCGCTGCATTGCGATCATAGCTATCCTGCCGGTCATTGCGTTGCGATCGGATAAAAGGTGTAGCGTGTACATGCCTCGCCAAATGCGTTGAAACGTAGTACGGTATCCCTTCCAGCAAAAAAGCAAACTGTAGCGTCCTAATCGGACTATGCCGTGCTTTCAGAATAGCGTGCTTCCACTCCAATGTAGGTTCAGTTTGCTGTTGCTTGCCGACCGTGACAAGCGCACAGCGTTTCGCAAATACCCAATCTTCCCCAATCGGTTTTAGGATCATTGATACGTTCATTAGGTCACCTCTTTCACTTTTTAAGCGCTAATAAATTTATTTACAAACATATTTTTTCTCCATCGCTTTCTTTTTGTATGGTTCCGGAAGCTGCATCCATGCAATCACGCGCGCTCTGATTCCGTTTGCAACTTCACCGCACCAGTTTCCAGCGTAATGGCATCCAATACCGAATGTTTGAAACATTCGGTTGTAACTCCCAAATCTAAAATACTCGTACCAGCACAGCACAAGTTCTCCTTCTGGCGGAAGCTTATCCTCCGCTTTAACCCATTCGCTCATTATTCTTTTCCTTTCGTTCTGCATAGCTGCAAAAATCATTAGTCATGTTT
>OIYS01000531.1_pt1 | contig 25967 bp, 34 predicted proteins | sample 1588271 | NCBI WGS metagenome assembly OIYS01 (sample SAMN03283286) | human gut metagenome | biome: human-associated habitat; material: feces | host: Homo sapiens | place: Peru | collected 2012
ACATCGGTCTCCAAAACCGCCTGTGAGGGTTCGAGTCCTTCTACCCCTGCCAAAATATTTAGGGCATATTATATTAATATTTAGGGGGCTACTATATTTGTTAGGAGGTTATCTTTAACATGAATAGTAGTTTTTTTCGTACTACTTTAATAACTTTTTTTATTTCTATAATTTTTATTCTTCTTTGTTTTTCATCCTTACTTGCTACTTTATCTAATCAAGGTAATGTTTTAGTTAACAATTCTTCTATTACTATACCTGAATCATTTTCTTTTAGTTTTTCTGGTTCTCAATTTTTATGGCCTACACCTCGGTTATAAAACTATAACTTCACCTTTTGGATATAGAAATAGGCCTACTTCTGGAGCTTCAAGCTATCATTCTGGCATTGATATTGGAGCACCTGCTCGGTGCAAATATTCTAGCAATTACCTCTGGCACTGTTACTTTTATTGGTTTTAATGGCGCAGGTGGGTACACTGTAACTATTAAGTCTGAAAATTTTACTATTTCTTATTGTCACGTTTCCCCTGTATTTTTAGTTACTGTTGGTGAATATGTTTTTAAAGGTACTACTATTGCAAATGTTGGACCCAAAAATGTTTATGGGGTTCCTAATAACCCTTATAAAGACTCTAATGGTAATCCAACCAATGGTGCTACTACAGGTTCACATTTACACTTAACAATAAAAAAAGACGGCAAAGCCGTCAATCCTTTAGATTACATTTCGTCGTCTTCATCATAATGGCAATGATGGTGTCCACAAGAACCGCAATCTCCATCATCACACTCGTGTCCCCAGTCTAATTCTATTAGGTTATTACATTCTGGGCACGTAATTTCATTTCCTAATTCATCTACTTCCACAGTAAATTCATTGTTACAATATGGGCAAGTAATTGTAAAATCGTATTCTCCATCCTCATTTTCTTCTTCCCCATATATATCTACTGAAATATTTTTAACTTCTTTTTCTATTCCTTTTAGTTTTTCATCCATACTTGCTTGCATTTGTGATATTTCAGCAATTCTAGAATTTGCAAGGTCTTCTAACTTTGATATTTCTTCGAAAAATGAATTATATAAGTTAAATATTTGAACCTTTACTAGTTCTAGTTCTTCTTGATCTTTAATATTCTCTTCTAATATTTTTATAACATTTTTAAATTCTGAACTTAACTTATTAGACATTTTTGTCTTCCTTTCTTTTGCTTAAACTCTTTCCATATATTCGCCAGTTCTTGTGTCTATTCTGATTATATCTCCTGTGTTTACAAATAATGGAACATTAATTTTATAGCCTGTTTCTAATTCTGCTGGTTTTGTTTGTCCTGCTCCTGCAGTATTTCCTGCAAAACCTGGCTCTGTATATGTAATTTCTAATTCAACAAATATTGGTGGTTCTACTGCAAATACTTTTCCCTTAAATGATAACATTTTTACAATCATATTATCTTTTAAATATTTTAAAGTGTCTCCCAATTCTTCTTTGTTTAGTGGTGTTTGTTCATATGTATCATTATCCATAAAATAATATAAATCTCCATCATTATATAAGTATTGCATATCTTTTTTCTCTATTTCTGCACCTTGCAATTTTTCTGATGGGTTAAAAGTTTTTTCTAAAACTGATCCATTTATTACATTTTTTAATTTTGTTCTAACAAATGCAGCTCCTTTTCCTGGTTTTACATGTTGAAATTCAACTACCTTATATACAGATCCATCCATTTCAAATGTTGTTCCGTTTCTAACATCTCCTGCCATATATACTTCTGCCATATTTATCCCTCTTTCTTAAATTATTTTTTAACTTTATATATTTTACTATATTTTTCAAGCTTTGGCAAGCTTTTTTAGTTATTTGTAGTTTGTATTTTACAATAAAAGGTCTTTATGTTTATTTATAACATTTGTAAAGGCACTTCTAATTGCCAACTTTTTTGCTAAATGGCATAAATTATGAAATTATTATTATTATTTCTAATTTATTAAAAATATATTCATTTTAAATTACAGTATAAGTTTTTGGGCTTTTTGTTAATACTTCATATCCATTTTTTGTAACAAGTATTGTATCTTCTATTCTTATTCCATATTTTCCTGGTAAATATATTCCAGGTTCATTTGCAATTACCATATTTTCTTTTAAAAATGTATCATTTCTGGCTGTTATATATGGTCTTTCGTGAGTTTCCAATCCAACTCCGTGTCCTAGTGCGTGTATTAATGTATAATTATTTAATTTAAAATCGCTTTCAACCATTTGTGATAATGTTTTTATGCTTGCGTATTCTCTTATTTGCTCTGTAACAAGTTGTTCATTTTTTAATACAATATCATAAACTGGTTTTATTTCTTCCAATATGCATCCCATAAATATCATTCTAGTCATATCTGATGAATAGCCTTTATACTTACAGCCCATATCTATTAATATTGGTGATGCCATTTCTACAGCTTTATCTCCTGGAATCCAATGTGGGTTTGCAGAATTTTCTCCAATTGCAACAATTGTATCAAATGCCAAGCCGTCTGCCCCATTCGACCTAAAAAACATTTCTATTTCTAGTGCAATTTCTTTTTCTGTTTTTCCTATTTTTATAAAATGCTTTAAATGTTCAAAGCACATATCTGTTATTTCACACGCTTTTCTTATATTTGCAATTTCTTCTCCATCTTTAACTTCTCTTAGTTTTCCAACAATTTCTTCTGTTTCCACAAAGTTATTTATTTTATACTTTTGCTTTAAGTATTGATATTCTCTGTATGTAACAAAATTTTCTTCAAAGCCAACATTTTCACAAAATAAAAAGAAATTTTCATATTCGTCTTTATCTATATCTCTAAAATCTGCTACAATAACCTCATCATTTATTGTAACTGTTGCTTTTACCATTTCTATATACATAGAATATGTTAGAAATATATTTTCTTTTCGTGTTATTAGCAGTAATCCATCTAAATTTATATTAGTTAAGTATTTAATACTAACCGGGTTTGAAACTATCATTCCATCTAAATTTAAAGATTTTAACTTTTCTCTTAAGTGCCTAATTTTTTCGTTCATTAATAACACCTCTCCTTCTATAAAGTGATTTATATTCACCTTATCCCATTAATATAAACCTAATGAAAATATTTTCATTAAAACATTAAATATTATATTAAATGGTACAAATATGCTTATGATAGCTGCTGTTACTATAAATGGACCAAATGGTATGTAACTGCTCATTTTATTTTTCCTTATAATCATAAGAATTATGCTAACTATTGCTCCTATTAGGAAAGACATTACAGATATTGTAATTGTACTTGCAAAGCCAAAATATAGTCCTAACGCACCCATTAGTTTAACATCGCCTAGTCCCATAGCCTCTTTTCCTGCAATGGCTCCACCAATTAGAGTAATAAGCAAAAATATTCCTCCACCTGTAAGCATACCAAGTAGCATATCCATTGATATACTCAAATTTGTAATTCCATATATAAATACAAAAATTAATCCTATTTCAAACATTGTTAGATTAAGTCTATTTGGTATTATTTGTATTTTATAATCTACTACAAATGCAGATAATAGCATTGGTACGAGAAACATATACATTGATAGTTTAATTATATCTGTTTTTCCAAAAGTATATAATAATAAAATATAAGATAGCATTGTAACAAGTATTAATACATAATTTGGTGTGCATATTTTTGCATATTCCTTAAAATTTTTCTTAGACAAAACCTTTTCATCTTTTAAAAATATCTTATTGCAATAATCCACAAATTGTCCAACTACTCCTCCTAATATTGCAACTAATGTATAATATAATATGTGTATATCGTTTATGTACATTTTATTTTCTCCTTTGTTTTAAATAATTATTTATTACTATTTTTTCAAATGGCCTTTTTAGCCTAGTTAAAAGTATATCTCTTTTGTCTATTGGTTTTGTAAGAATTGTATACATTCCTACTCTATTACCACCCCATACATCTGTAAATATTTGATCTCCTACTATTGCTATTTCTTCTTTATTTAATCCTAATAATTTTTGAGCCTTTAAAAATCCTTTTTTACTAGGTTTATGTGCGAAATAAATATATTCTAAATTTAATATCCTTGCTACCTTTTCAACCTTTTTTACTTTATTAGTGTTTGATAAAATGCAAAGCTTTATGTCGTTTTCTTTAAGATTATCGCACCATTCTTTAGTACCTTCTAATAGATTTTTATCATAATCTATTAATGTGTTATCTATATCTAATATTAAACCTTTTATTTTCTTTTCCTTTAATAATTCTAAAGTAATTTTTTTTATGTTTTCTATGTATATACTTGGGTATAAATTCATTAGTATTCTCCTTTACGCATATATATTATCAAGATATAAAAAAATTGTCAATTTAATTGACAATTTTTTGTTTATTATTTAATATATTTTTTACTATGCATTTTCCTTTATGTATTCAACAACATCTCCTACACTTACTATTTTTTCAGCGTCTGCATCTGGAATTTCTATATCAAATTCTTCTTCTAAAGCCATTATTAATTCAACTATATCTAATGAATCTGCTCCTAAATCATCTATGAAAGATGCTTCGTTTGTAATTGCGTCTTCACTTACTCCAAGTTGTTCAACTATAATTTCTTTAACTTTATCGAATATTTCATCAGTATTCATAGGTTTTTACACCTCCTTAAAATTTTTCATAACTTTAACTTATTATAAGATATTATATGCATCCAAAAATGTCAATAGTTTTTTTATTTTATTTTTAAAAATTTTTATTAGAAATTTTTCATAAACCGAAACGCGTCCCTAATTGTCAAATTTAAAACATATTTTAAGGCTACTTGTTACAAAGTAGCCTCATATTTATAATTACTTTATTGCCAAGATAATATTGGATAGCCTTTATTAATGTTTTTAGTATCCATTTTCCAAACAGCTTCACTACCAGTTCTTCCGTTATTTAATAAATCCACAAATTCTTGAGTTTTCATAAAATCTGATGTCTTTGCCATTTCGTCTGTAGAATCCTCTGATAAGAAATAGCAGTTAGTGATATTAGGTTCATCTCCAGCATCAATCATATTTTTTCTTTCAGATGTCCCTGTGATTTTTCCTGCATTGTAGCAATTAACTGATGAAGACCAACTTCCAATACCACTAAATAAATTTGCTTCACCGAGTCAATTCTCCTATATTAAAACAATCTTTAATATCTCCACCTACGGAGCCAATTCCAGAAACATCTCCTTCACCCATTGCAATGATTTTTCCTGCATTATAGCAACAATTAATTTCGGCTTCTTGATCTCCAGCAATTCCTCCTATGTTAGAATTTCCTTTTATTATTCCACTATTATATGATTTTAATATTTTAAAGTCGTTAAAGCCTGCTATCCCCCCTGCCTTTTCTCCTATTATATCTGCTTCATTATAACAGTTTTGTATTGTTCCAGCATTGTAGCCCACAATTCCTCCGCAACAGCCTTTTGTAGCTTTTATATAACTGCTTTTTACACCTAAATTTTTTATACCATTATTATCAACCTGGCTACCTACACATTCAAACAATCCATAATATCCCTCTTCTGTCGTATTTATATAAATTCCACTTATATAATGATTTTTTCCATCAAAAGTTCCGTTAAATGGTTTGACATCACGTATCCCTATTGGGGTCCATTGTTTGTTTTCATTTCCTTGTAAGTCTAAGTTTTTGTCTAAATATACTGTTTTTCCTGCAAAATCATTTCCTTCATTTACTGTTTTTGCAAATAATGCCAATTCTGCACATGTGCTTATATGGTAATTTCCATCTTTATCTGTTTTTAGTTCTTCTGCTGGTGCTTCATACCAGTCGTCTGCTACAGCTGTTCCTACAATGTCGTCTATTGTTTGTCCATTAATTATGCCTTCTGCTAATGAATTTTCATATTCTAATGCATTCTTTGTATCTTTAGCTGCTGTTTTTGCATATCCAAATATTCCTCCTTGCAATGATATGCTTATTGTTACTCCTACTAGTATTAACATTATTATTATTGTTATTATATTCTGTAATGACTATTTTTTATTTAGCCAACATTTATTAGTTCTTCTTCATCATTTAATTTTCTCATATTTAAAATATTGAATTTATAATATATTGTAATTTCCTTATCTTCTGACACTTCTATTCTATCTATTAAAGAAACCATCATTGTTCTTGTTATTTCTTTTAATTTTATAAAGTCTTTTACAAGTTTATTTATATCTACCGAAGAATCTTTGTTTTCTATTTGCTTTTGTAAACACTTAATTCTTTCGTTAGTATCTTTCCTCATTTCAATTTGTTTTGAGTAAAGCCTTGTAAAATCTTCATCTTCAAATAAACCTTTGCATTTATCTTCATATAACTTGTCTATAATTTTATCAATGTCTTTTAGTTTCTTTTCTAAAACTAGAATTTCATTTTTTAAATTAAACCTATCTTTTAGTATTTTGTCTTTAGAAGAATTTGCAACATTCATATACTTGTTTTCATCTAAAAATTCTTTACATCTTGTTTTTACCTGTTCCAGTACATAATTAGTTAGTTTTTCTAAATTATTACTATGTGGAGTGCATAAGTGTAAATGAGTATTACAAGCATAAGTGTTACATCTCACATAAAAAGTAGTTTTGTTAGGATGTTTTTGAGGTACAATACTTAATTTCTTGCCACATTCTTTGCAAATTAATAAGCCTTTTAATAACCAATCATAAGATTTAACTCTTGTACTAGTTCTACTTTTTATCATATCTTGTGCTATATTGAAAGTTTCTTCATCAACTAATGGTGTATGCTTATCTTTTACAATTATTCTTTCTTCCATAGGCATTGTCATTACTTTTTTACTCTTGTAATTGATTTTCTTTACATTTCCATTTGATACCCAACCTAGATAAGTTACATTTTGCAATATTCTTTTTACTGTGTTTCTATTCCAACCTCGTTTTATTCCATCTTTTCTTGTATGATTATTACCGACATATTTCTGATGGAACTAAAACTTTTTCATCAGTTAGTATCTTTCCTATTTCTGTTGGTGTCTTTCCATTTCTAGCCAACATAAATATTCTTCTAACTATTGGTGCTGTGTCTTGGTCTGGTATATAATGATTATGGTCTAATGGATCTTTCTTATAACCGATAAGTAGGATAGGTCGTCATTACTTTTCCTTCTTTTGCTCTTGTTTTTTTACCATTTCTTATTTTCTTTGAAGTATCTCGTAAAAACCACTCATTAAAAAATGCCTTAAATTGTGTCATTTCTTCTGATGACTCTGCATTTCCTGTATCTATATCATCAGTTACAGCTATAAACCTTACACCTTTTTCAATAAAGTATTCTTCCAAATAATATGATATTTGACTTGATAATCTTCCGAACCTAGATAAGTCTTTTACAATTACCATATTTATTTTTTTATTTTCAATGTCCTTAATCATTCTATTGAAGTCTGGTCTGTCAAAAGTTGCTCCTGATACTCCATCATCAGTATAGTGGTTGTATATATAAATATTTCTTTCTTTACAAAAGTTTTCATTAAATATTTTTTGTGTGCTTATACTTCCACTTTCTAATTCATCATCTTTTGAAACAACTACCTCGCCACTTGCAACTTCAATATTTTCATTGGATAATCTTTCATACAATCCTGCTCTATACTTTTCAGGATTTGCTATTGTTATCATTTAAACCTCTCTTTCTAATAACAATAGGTTTCCTCCTATCCAATTTATAACTGAAATTATACACTTAATTATGAAATAATGCAACTCATTTCAAAAAGAAAAAACTAGCCCTAATATGTAAATACATATTAGAACTAGCCTTTACACTATTTATTAACTTTTTCAATTAAAAAATTTATAAATACTTCTATTAGTTTCTCATCTAGAGTTTTTGATTTCTCATCAAATACCTCTTTTAACTTATATTCTTTTTTCATATAAATACCTATTCCTTTCCGTGAATAGTTATTTATGGCTCATAAATTCAGTTATACATAAATTATCAACCTATTGCTATTCACTTAAATTTCCTAAATTCTTGATAAATAAAATCATTTTATATCCCTCTTTCTAACTTTTGAGTAAAAAAATACACCTTGATAAATCAAAGCATACTAACTACACAAATATTTTATTACTTTTAATCATATCTGGATTAACTATATCACTAACTCTTTTAGCTACATTATAACCAGCTCTTATTTCATCTTTTAGTATTAAATCACTTGTATTTTTATCATAGTCGTATGCACTCCTGTTCCATTTAGCATATTTTATATCATCTGTTTTCTTTTTAGTAGATAAGAACTTGTTATCATTATTTATTTGTATCAATAATTTTTGATATTCCTGTTTTTCTTGTCTTTCTTTTTCTCTCTTGTTTTTAGCATATATTCGTTTTTGCTCTTTTTGCTTTTCTTTGTTGTCTTGCCTTCTTGTTTGTTTTTCTACATCGTATCTTGAATCTTTTTGAATTATTTTTGTTATATATGGCATTTTAACCTTTAATTTATTTGATATATCTGTTGGTTTTAAATGCTTTTCATAGAATAATTCAATTATTGTATCTTTTGTACCTTTGCTGTCTGACTTGTATTTTATTTTTTTCACCTCCATTCTTTTAAATTTTTCTATCTCTTGCAAACTACAATTTCACACCTTACAATTAAAACAAAACTATAAAATTATTACTTTTTTGTGTTGTTAATAGTTTGCTTAAAATCTTTTACACATTGATATTTCAATACTTAAAACTTATTTGGTTAATTTTCTTTCTACAAGTTTTAGCAATAAGTTTTGCAAAAAGTATTGTATTTATATCACTATTATAGTATAATGTAATTAGAATGTCAATAACAATTTATTATTTTTTTAAAATTGTTGAATATTCTTTATGAATTCATTAATAACGAAAGGAGATAAAAAGCTATGGGACTACCAGAAGTAACATTTTTTGATGATTTCTACTTTTGGTTTAATACTGAAACTAAAAAAGAATATTATGCTACACCTTTATATTTCTATAAAGCTGATTTCCATTTAGATACAGAAAACAAATTAAGAGATGTATTTTACAAAGAATCCGAATTAACAGATCAAGGTCTTAAACACCCTGCTAGTTTGTATTTTCCATTTTACGAAAAATTAGGGCTATTATTATTAAGATTTTTAAATGCAGACTTATCTAACTATGAAATGGCTAATAAAACTTTCTTTTATGCTTATGGATTTGAAATATTAAAAGATTTAGATGGAGATTATAAATTTGATTTAAAAACAAACTATGGCAGTAATGAAGAATATTTGAAAGTAACAACTAAAATATTTGAAGATTTACAAGAAAATCTAATTGATTTACAACAAGAACTAATAAAAGCAGTTACATATATTTATAATTTAGATAATGTTAAAACACTTGAAAAATATACATATTCGGAAAGATTTGCCGTTTACCTAATAAAAAGATTAGGCAAATTATATAAATATTACAAAAACGATTTTATTATGAGAGATAGTTATTCTAGGAAGTATAAAGATTTTGACAATGATAGCGAATATGAATTGTTAGAAATATTACAAAGTAAAAAACAAGTTCTTTCAATGAGTGATACTCATAAAAGTAATGATTTAGCAAGTATTTGCTATGCTATACTTGAAGAACTTTCTAAAATACCTAATTATCCAATTAAGAAATGTCAGAATTGTGGAATGTATTTTATACCAAATGCGAAAACTGATGAGGTTTATTGTGATTACCCTAAAGAGAACTCAAAATCTTGTAGAGATTTAGGTGCTTTCCAATCTTATACTGAAAGATTAAAAAATAATAAAGCTATGGGCGAATATAGAAGAACATATCAGCAAAAATTCATGCAAGTAAAAAAAGATAAAAATAATGCTAAAGCATTTGAAACTTGGAAAAAACAAGCTAAAGAAAAAATAAACGATATGAAAAAAGGTAAACTTACTGAAGACGAAGTTTATAATTGGATTGTAAATAATAAATAGCTAAATGCGTATTCAAAATAGAATGCGCATTTACTTTTACCTTAATTCACAAATTATTTACTCGGGAATTTGTAGTTTGTTATTTATGAAAATATAAATTTAATTGTTTTTGAATATCCATTTCTAATTTTTCGATTGTGCCATCATTATGAACTTCATTCATATCATTTCTTACGCTATCTGGAAATATATTTTTCATATCAACTGAATAATAACTACCATCTCTTGGAATTTCAAAATTTTCTACTATAAAAGTATCATCTGTTTTTGATATTTCAAATTTATATGGTATAGATGATCCTGTATCCTTAGTAACCTTACTATCATATAAATAATATTTTTCTTGCAAAACCCAAGCATATACATAATATTTTTCTTTTGATTTTTCATCTATTAAATAAGTCCTCATTGCTACAAAAGATTTCTCATTGTCATAGTGATTATTTTTTTCATCTTCTCTTATTAAGTAATCCTTAATAGCATTTTCGATATTTATATCATCTAAATTTATTGGTGGAACATAATTAAATCCCCAATTGCTAAAAAATATAGGTTCATTATTTCTCATTCTAGTAATATCAATTCCAAATAAAGTAAACATTATCAACAAAACTAAAATTGTGCAAATAATAAAAATCATACAAATATATTTAATATTTTTTATCTTTTTATTGGAATAATCTAATGTATTTACAATGTTTTCTTCAAATTTCTCTTGATAATCTTGTTTTTCCAATTTTTCTCCACTCAAAATTTCATTGATAGAAACTCCTAATTCTTCACTTAATGGCTTTAATGTAGAAAGTTCTGGCAAACCTCTACCATTTTCCCATTTTGATATTGTTTTGAAACTAACATTTAGCTTATCTCCCAATTCTTGTTGTGTCATATTTTTATTTTTACGAAGTTCAGCTATAAATTTTCCAATTTTCACTTGATCCATACAAGTACCTCCTTTAATACTTTATATATTTAAAATATAACACATATTATTATATATAAACACTCCTTTATCGTAGAGTTTTATATTCTACTTTTAGGAGAGTTATAAATTGTAATTTTACAATTACTTAATATCAAAATTTTCTGTTTTCAAATCACAATAATATCTACCACTTGCTGCAGTAAATTTTAAGACACAATAATCTGGATCAGTTACCCCTTTTTTATAAAAAATTGTATCTCCCTTTTTCCAAATCATATTTTTTGTTTCTTGATCTGTTAGAACTTCCATTTTTCCTTTCAGCATAACACCAACATATTTAATTAGTCCTTTGTGATAAAAGTAAATACTAGCATTTGAATTACTTTTATATTGATTAACTCTCATAGATGAAGTGTTAGTGGAAAAGTAAAATTCTCTTATGCCTCTTCTTTTTCTAGGTTTTAGCATTGCTTTTACATTAGGATAATTTTCATCATCAATAGAACATATAAAACTAACCTTTTGCTTATCAATAAATTTCTCAATTTTCTTTAAATTCATAATACTTCATCTCACTTTCAACTTGTAATTTGTGTTTATAGTTCTATTAAACTCTTTTCAAAGTCTTTAACATAATATTTTATATTTTTTGTACCTTTTGAAATAATTGTATGTCCTTCTTCTTCAAGTAATTTTTTTTGTAATTCTATTGCTTCAGGATACTTAACATTTAATTCTCCATCTGATTTTAAAGTTCTCCAATATGGTGTAATGTCTTCATTTCTTTGATAACTTGCCCAAGCAACTATATTTATAAATATTCCTGCTGTCATTGGATCAGTAAAGTCTGCATTATTTTGTTTTGCTAAATAATCTCTCATTTGACTAACAGTTATGAGTTTTCCCTTTGGTACTTTTTTCATTAATTTATCATAATAAAGGGGTGGTGCAGAAAACATTTTAGTTCCACCATATTTTTTTATTGTTTTCTCATCTTTAATAACTTGTATTTTAGGCATATCCTTATTATTATTCATCATAAAATTAAAATCTTTTTTATTCTCATTACCCATATTCTTCATCTCACTTTCAACTTGTAATTTGTAGTTATAATAATTTCTTTAATTGTTCTTTTACATACTCTAAATTGCTGTTTGTTAGTAAAGGAATTAAATTATTTATTTCTTCTATACTTTTATCCCACCACTTTAATTTTTCCATAATATCAATTAGTTCTTCATCAAATCTTTTTCTTAACGCTTTTGCAGGATTTCCTACAACTATTGTATATGGTTCAACATTACTTCCAACAATACTATTAGCACCAATTATTGCACCATCTCCAATATGAACTCCTGGAAGAATAGTTGCATTTTGTCCTATCCATACATCATTGCCAATGATAGTATCTCCCTTTATTGGTAAGTCGTTTCGTGTTGGTGGTGTTTGTTTCCATCCTTCTAAAGTATAAAACGGAAATGTCGAAACTGCATTCATTTGATGATTTGCTCCATTCATAACAAATTCAACACCTGAAGCTATCTGACAAAACTTTCCTATATTTAACTTATCATTATTCCATTCGTAATGATGTGTTACATGACTTTCGAAATCAGAATCTGCAATATATGAAAAATCTCCTACAATAATATTCTTATTCTTTATTGTTGGCTTTATATATATTTCTTTATCATATCCTGCAATAGGATTTATTGTATTTGGATTAGGTATTTTTCCATCTTTCATACTATCAACCTCACTCTCAAATTACTATTTCTTGTTCAATTCCATTTTTTATATAATATCACAAGAATAAAATATTTTCAATTTTATAATTATCAATTTAGCTACATTATCATAAATTTTTTTAATAACTTTTGCATACATTTATTACAAATATGTTTATTATTATGTTCTGTTAAATCATTTGTACTAGAACAAAAAATACATTTTTTGTCATCTTTTACTAGGCTTATTACACCATTTTCGACATAAATATCTAATCTATCATTAGTTTTTATATCAAACTTATTTCTTATTTCTTTTGGAATGACAATTCTTCCTAATTCATCAACTTTTCTATTCATTCCTGTATTATTCCTCATTATACTCCTCCAATTAAAATTTTATTTGTTTTAGCAGTCGCTCTGCTAAATTATAACATAATAAATATTATAAAATCAATACATAATAATAGTATTGAGGGTAGATTATGAAAAAATTTGATGGAAAGAGTAATGCATACGGAAAATTAATCGAAAAATGTAGGAAAAGTAAGAATTTGTCTAGAGCTGATGTTTCAAGAGAACTAGATCTAATAGATATTCCTATAAATCCTGATGAGCTTTATAGAGTCGAAAGGCAAAGTATGCTTCTAAAAGATTATGAACTTATCGCAATTTGTATGATTTTAGAGATTGACTATAACGATTTAATAAAAGTAATAAAAAGGAAAAAGTAAATATAGATAGAGCTATTAAAGCACTATCTATATTTTTATCTTTCTAAATCCCATTCTTTTTCTTTATCTTCTTTTTGCATTTGCTTTTCGGCATCTAATAAAATATGATTTTCTTTTTGAAAATCTCTAATTAGGTAATCGTCTGCACCCATATCAAACTTTTTGCAAACCCAATGAATAAAAATGTGTATTGTATCTTTAAATCTATCTATAACATTTTTTAGATAGTTATTTTCATTTTCTAATTTGTTTATTTTGTGTTTATAAGTCCATTCTAAATCTCGTTCTTTTTGATTATATGAAAATTTCATTTTATCTAATTGATTATGCATATCTTTGTTATCGGCAATTATTTTTTCTCTCTCCATTTGATATCTTTCTGCCTTTTCAACCATTCTGGCTTGTCTTGTCAATTCTTGTTGTAAAAATAAATTATCTTTGTATAATTCATTTATTAAATTATCTTTTGGCTTGATTATTTCTTCAAGTATTTTTTCATCTCTCTTTTTTGAAAGTCTATTTACATTTATATCTTCTAAATTAGGAACATTAGGCAATTCAAGTTTTATATTCTGTAATCTTTCTTTTGTCTTTTCAAAGTTAGTTATATCTTTATATTCTTTCATATCTAAATGTTCCCTTCCTGTTTCTTCTACTGCAACACCTCTTTCTAATTGAAAGTTATGATCTACCATATATTTATGAAAAGCATTCTGTAATTGTCTATAACTATCTTTTTCTTTCCAAAATTCACTACAAGCAAGTTTGTCAATAGCATTTCCTTTTTTATCAGTCGTATGAACAACAGGTAAAAAAATTAAGTGCATATGTGGAGTTTCCTCGTCCATATGCACTTTTGCAGACATTATATATTGTTCACCTAAATTCTTATATTCAGCAACAAAGTTATATGCAGTTTCAAAATATCTTTTTGTTTCTTTTTCTCCTATCTCATCAAAGAATTGCTTATCAGAAGTAATTATATATTCACAAGCTATATTACTAACTACTTTTATTTGTCCTTTTAGATTATATTTTTCTTTTAGTCTATCAAACTCTTTATCATATCTATATTTAGGACTTTTTATTGAATAGTTCAAATATGATTTATCTTTATCTATATTCTCATTTGAATAATTCGTATTTCTTCTTTCGTTATGTCTGTATATTCCTTTTAGGTTTTCTCTTTTGTTCTTCGTATTTCTAATAATTGCAAAACTCATATTAACAACCTCCTTCTAATTCATTCAGCCAATTTTTTCGGCTCGTATAAAGGGCGATAGCTTGACTATCGTAAGGGGTAATACAAGCAAAAATACAAGGTGCTTTTCTAGTAGCAATTCGCATATAGGAACCACCTATGCACCTCGTACTTTTACATTGTATTGTAACACACTACAACACTTTTTTAGCCTAATGGCAAAAAGTGTTAGTGTGGCAGGGACACCCCACACCCCAAAAACTAAAAATTGCTACTTCGCATTTTTAGTTTTTTCATAAAAATACACTCAGTGTATTTTTATACTTAACCATAAATTTGCTATCTGCAATTTATGGTTAAGAGAGCCAAGAAAAACATATTATATATTTTTCTTTGGCTCTGTTTGAAACCTATTCGGTTTCAAATTTGCAAAATAAAAGCATAGATTTTACTTATAACAAAACCTACCCTTTATATTTTGCTTTATAGCATATCTACGATGTAAAAGTATTATTCGCATATAACCTATTCCAATCGAAACCATCCTTATCATAATCTCGTTGTTCATAATTGCAAAATCCTTTTTTATTATTATATTTATTTATATTATATTTATTATCCTTAACCTTTTGTTCCATAGGGTATGGAACTTTTGTAGGAGAGGGGTATAGAACTTTTGAAGGGGAGGTATTAAACTTTTCTTGTATAGGCTTTATTGTTCTTGTTTCTATTTGTTTACTATTATCTTTATATTTCATAGTTACATCTATATATCCTTTTGCCTTTAATGAATTAATTAGTTTTGATACTTGCTTACTTGATATATTTAATAACTCACTTATTGTTCCGATTAGTACAAAAGCAATCATTATTTTCTTTACTTAAAAATAGTATTATGGATAGTATTGTTTTTTCTTTATCACTTAAATTTTTATCTGTTAATATTTTTATTGGAATCCATATTCCTTTTAAATTTAGATTTGACATTTAATAAAACCTCCTTCCTTATTATTTCTTTGCATCACAATGCTTTTATTTCGATTTTTATATGCCAAGTGGTATAAGTTTATATCTCAAACTTGTAGTTAAAAAATTTCCATAAAAAAAAGCCTTGAGTTTAATTTCTTAAACTCAAAGCAAAATTTTTTCAAATTGTCCAGACATCTGGACAATTCAATTACATATTTATTTTTTATACTTTTGCAACTTGCGGTTGTCAAATTTTCTCGACACTGTCGAGAAAATTTAATGTATTATTCTTCATTATCTTGCATTTTTTCTATTTCTTCAATATCTTTTATATGCAATTCTATTTCTTCTGCTTTTGGTAATTGACTTTGCAAATATTCAGGTATATCTTGTAATAACTTATATTCGCTAACACCTACTGGTTTATTAATATCTTTTAGTGCATATTCTGCCACTAATTTATCTTTGTCTTGACATAGTATAATTCCTATTGTTGGATTATCTCCATCTTTTCTTAATATATCATCTACTGCTGATAAATAAAAATTCAATTGTCCCGCATCTATTGGTAAAAATTCTCTTGCCTTTAATTCTACAACAATATAACATCTCAATTCCAAATGATAGAACAATAAATCTATAAAATACTCTTTATCACTAACTATTAATTTATATTGATTTCCAACAAAAGCAAAACCTGTACCGTAATTCTAATAAAACATTTTTAATTTTTGTTATCATTGCCTCTTCAATTTCTTTTTCTTTAACTTGACCTTTTAATGCTATAAAATCAAAAATATATGGGTCTTTCAAAGTTTGTAAAGCTAAATCACTTTGAATATCTGGTAAAGTATTTTCAAAATTTGTTGTTTTATCAGCTATTGCTTGTCTTTCATATAGTTTGTTTTTTATTTGATTCTTTAAGACATTAGTAGACCATCCATTTTTAATAGTTTGGCTAATATACCATTTTCTTTCTTCTATATCTTTTACTTTATCCATCAGAATAACATTATGATACCAAGTAATTTTTGCAAGAACCTCTTGCAAAAATTTTTCATCTTGATATTCATCAGCAAATTTTCTCATATATCTAATATTTCTAGGCGAAAAACCTGTAATATCTGGGAATTCTAATTTTAAATCTATTGCTAAATTATCTACAAATTTATTTCCCCATTTTATGTTATTAGATATTATTTTTCCTATATTCCAATACATATATATCATTTCTACATTTACTACTTGCATTGCTCTATATTGTGATTTTAAGATTTCATTTTTTATACTTGAAAGAATTTCTTTATATTCATTAATATCAATTATTTCATTTGACATATTATTTCTCCATTCTTTAAATTTTGCAAGAGCCTCTTGCAAAATTTATTATAACATTTATTTCCAAATTTTTCATTAAAAATCTAAAAAAACTAACAAAAAGTTAAAGTTACATTATCAATTAGTCAGACACATCTGACCAATTTTATATTTTATTGATAAATAACTTCATTTAAAACAATTTCCTCTGCTCTGTTTTTTATATTATTCATCTTTTGCACCCATTCCATTTGATTATTGGTTTTTAGTTTTTCATTTACATTTTCTTTTTCTGCCATTTGTTTTATTAAAAGTTCTAATTTATCTTTGCACTCATCTTCTATATCTAGCAAATAACTTTTCAATTCATTACTTAATAGCATTTCTGTATATTCTGGTATTTTATATTTCTTCATATAGTTTAGTTTTAATCTTCCATACTTTCCTATATTTCCTGTTCTTCTTGCTTTTGGTATTGTTATATTAGGTATATAATAATCTCCAACTAATCTATATTCAATTCCTGTTCTTTCATCTATAAACTTTTCTTTTAATTCTTTATTTTCCATAATTTAAAATCCTCCATCTTCTATTAATTATTAATTTTATTTTTTATTATAAAATCAAAAAAAGATGAATTTGTATTTATATTTTTTACAATTCATCTTTTAAATATGTGAAAATTTTATTTTTACTAAATTGTTGCTAGGAGGAAACCTTTGTTATTACTAGATTTTATGAATTCGTCATAAGAGAATATGGTTGTTATTATTAACGCAATTAATGTAATACCTTTCTCTTCTTGTTTTTTATTCATTTATTTTATCCTCCTTTGTTTTATTATTCATATTTTTATTATAATTTATCACACTATTTTTTGCAAGCACTTTTGTATTATATTTTTGCATATATTTTCGTGCTGTTTTTATGTATAAAATGTTACTATAAAATTTCTATTTACCATATAAGGAGGTTTTTATATGATTAAATTTAATGTGAAAAAGAAAGAAGAGTGTTTTAATAAAACCATTAGATTGCCTGAAAATGTTATTAATAAATTAGAAGATTTATCTGTAAAAAATAATGTTAGCTTTAATAAAATTATTTTAGATATGATATATTTTGCATTAGATAATATGGAATAAAAAAATTGGGCGATTAAAATCGCCCATACATTATATTTATTTTTCCTTTTCAAATTCTTGTTTCATTATTTCTACTGCTCCACTTTGAGCAAATTTCTCTGCTTGTTTTATTGTGAAATAAAATAAGTACTCATCGCTACTTCCGTGAGCTTTTACAACTGGTTTTTTTACTCCTAAAAACAAAGCCCCACCATATTCTTTATAGTCCATAGATTTAGCAAATCTTTTTATTGCTGGCATAGCTGGAATTGCACCTATTATGCTTAGTGCATTTTTTTTCAAACTTTCTGTTAGCGTTTTCTTTACAAATTTTCCAAATCCTTCTACTGTTTTTAAAAATACATTTCCAGTAAAACCGTCTGTTACTATTGCATCTATTTCTCCGGAAAAAGCCTCTCTTCCTTCCACATTTCCTACAAAATTTATATTGTAGTCTTTTGCGTGTTCTTTTAATAATTGATAGCTTTCTTTCATTAAGTCATTTCCCTTTGTTTCTTCTGTTCCTATATTTAATAGTCCTATTGCAGGATTTTCTATATTATGTATTTTTTGTAAATATATGTTAGCCATTTGTGCAAATTGTAATAAATTAATAGGTTTACAGTTTGTATTAGCCCCTGCATCTAATAATAGCAAACCTTTTTTATATGATGGAAGTATTGGTGCCATTGCAGGTCTATCTACTCCCTTAATTCTTCCTACTAGAAGAGTTGCACCTGTAAGTAGTGCTCCTGAATTTCCTGCAGAAATAAATACATCTCCTTTGCCTTCTTTTAGTAAATTAAATCCTACCACCATAGAAGAATCTTTTTTGTGTTTTATTGCTTGTGTTGGTATATCTTCCATTTCTATTGTTTCTGTGGTATTGTGTATAGTTATTCTTTCTGATATTTCCGATATATTTTCTTTCCCATAAAATTCTTTTATTTTCTTATTTATAATATCTTCATTTCCAACTAGTATAATTTCTGAACTAATTTCGTTTATAGCTTTGATAGCGCCTTTAATGGTAGCGTCTGGAGCATTATCTCCACCCATAGCATCTAAAATAATCTTCATTTTTAAGTCCCTTCTTTACAAACAGTATATTTTTATTTTTCTATTTTATTATTTTATTTGGAAAAAAGCAATACTTATCTGTTTTTTTATTAAATTTGCAAAAAAAATTAGAGGTCTATCTAACCTCTAACTTCTTATTTTATTATTACTCAATTATTTCAGATACGATACCTGAACCAACTGTTCTACCACCTTCACGGATAGCGAATCTTAATCCTTTTTCCATAGCGATAGGTGTAATTAATTCGATTGTCATTGTGATGTTATCTCCTGGCATTACCATTTCTGTTCCAGCTGGTAAATCAACTAAACCAGTAACGTCTGTTGTTCTAAAGTAGAATTGTGGTCTGTAACCATTGAAGAATGGAGTATGTCTTCCACCTTCTTCTTTAGTTAGAACATAAACTTCTGCTTTGAATTTTGTATGTGGATGTACTGTTCCTGGTTTTGCAAGAACTTGACCTCTTTCAACGTCTTTTCTTTCAATACCTCTTAATAGAACACCAATGTTGTCTCCTGCTTCTGCTTGGTCTAATAATTTTCTGAACATTTCTACACCAGTAACAACTGTTTTCTTCTTTTCTGGTGATAGTCCAACGATTTCAACTTCGTCTTGAACTTTAACTGTTCCTCTTTCAACTCTACCAGTAACAACTGTTCCACGTCCTGTAATTGTGAATACGTCTTCGATAGGCATTAAGAATGGTTGGTCAACTGGTCTTTCTGGAGTTGGTATATAATTGTCAACTGCATCCATTAATTCTTTCATACATTGATATTCTGGTGCATTTGGATCTGTAGATGTAGATTCTAGTACTTTTAATGAAGATCCTTTTATAATTGGAATTTCGTCTCCTGGGAAATCATAGCTTGATAATAAGTCTCTAACTTCCATTTCAACTAATTCTAATAATTCTGGATCGTCAACCATATCGCATTTGTTTAAGTAAACAACGATATATTTAACACCAACTTGTCTAGCAAGTAATATATGCTCTCTTGTTTGAGGCATTGGACCGTCAGCTGCTGAAACTACTAATATAGCTCCATCCATTTGTGCTGCACCAGTAATCATATTTTTTACATAGTCAGCGTGTCCTGGACAGTCAACGTGTGCATAATGTCTTTTTTCTGTTTCATATTCAACGTGTGCTGTGTTGATTGTGATTCCTCTTGCTTTTTCTTCTGGAGCACCATCAATTTGATCGTATGCTGTGTATTGTGCCTTTCCTAATAATCCTAGCCATTTTGTAATAGCTGCTGTTGTTGTTGTTTTACCATGGTCAACGTGTCCGATTGTACCAATGTTAACGTGTGGTTTTGTTCTTTCAAATTTTGCTTTTGCCATTAAATTTTCCTCCTTTAAATCACGAAATAATTTGTATTTTTCATAACAACCGTTTTGGGTAAAACGATTGTTATGAACTTACTTCGTTTTTATATTTTTTAAATTTAAAAACATTTTTAAGCATAAGTATTTTATAATACTTTTACGTTTTTTGCAATAGTTTTGCAAATATTTTTTAACCGTTTAGGTTTAGTCTTTTTTTGCTCTTGATGCTACTATTGTTTCTAATATTGATTTTGGAACTTCTTCGTAATGGCTTGGTTCCATTGCATATGTTCCTCTACCTTGAGTTTTAGAACGTAAGTCTGTAGCATAACCAAACATTTCTGAAAGTGGAATGAATGCTCTTATTATTTGCATTCCATTTCTTGCTTCAATTCCTTCCATTCTTCCTCTTCTTGAGTTAACGTCTCCAATAACATCTCCCATATATTCTTCTGGAACTGTTATTTCAACTTTCATAATTGGTTCTAATATAACAGATTTAGCTTGTCTACATCCTTCTTTGAATGCCATAGAACCTGCAATTTTGAAGGCCATTTCTGATGAGTCAACATCGTGGTAAGATCCATCTACTAATGTAGCTTTGAAATCTATAACTGGATATCCAGCTAAGATACCGCTTTCAGCAGCTTCTCTAATACCTTCTTCTGTTGGTTTAACGTATTCTTTAGGAACAACACCACCAACAATTTTGCTTTCAAATTGAATTCCTGAACCTGGTTCTAATGGTTCCATTTCTAGCCAAACGTGTCCGTATTGTCCACGTCCACCAGATTGACGGATGAATTTACCTTCAACTCTTACTTTGTTTCTAATTGTTTCTTTGTAAGATACTTGTGGTTTACCTACATTACATTCTACTTTAAATTCTCTTTTTAATCTGTCTACTATTATGTCTAAGTGTAATTCACCCATACCAGCAATAATTGTTTGTCCTGTTTCTTGGTTTGTATATGCTTTGAATGTTGGATCTTCTTCAGCTAATTTTGCTAAAGCTATACCCATTTTTTCTTGAGCTACTTTGTCTTTTGGCTCAATTGCAATTTCAATAACTGGTTCTGGGAATTCCATAGATTCTAGTATAACTGGATTATTAACATCACATAATGTATCTCCTGTTGTTACTTCTCTTAGTCCAACAGCAGCTGCTATATCTCCTGCATATACTTTATCTATATCTTCTCTGTGATTAGAATGCATTAAAACTATTCTTCCCATTCTTTCTTTTTTGTCTTTGTTTGCATTTAATACTGTAGATCCTGCTTCTAAAGTTCCTGAATAAACTCTGAAGAAGCAAAGTTTACCTATAAATGGATCTGTTGCAATTTTGAATGCTAATGCTGCAAATGGTTCTGAATCAGATGTTTTTCTTTCTGTTTCTTCTCCATCTAATGTTACACCTTTAATATGTGGTATATCTAATGGTGATGGCATATAGTCAACTATTGCATTTAATAGCTCTTGAACACCTTTGTTTTTATATGATGATCCGCAACATACTGGAACTAATTTGTTATTGATTGTTCCTAATCTTAATCCTTTTTTGATTTCTTCTTCAGAAAGTTCTTCACCTTCTAAGTATTTCATCATTAATTCATCATCTTGTTCTGCTGCAGCTTCTATCATTTCTGCTCTAAATTTATTTGCAGTTTCTACTAAATCTTCTGGTATATCTGTTTCTTCAATTACTTTTCCTAAATCGTCTTTATGGATAAATGCTCTCATTTTTATTAAATCAACTATTCCTTTGAAGTCTGCTTCTGCTCCAACTGGTATTTGAACTGGAATAGCGTTTGCATTTAATCTGCTCTTCATTTGCTCTACGCAAGCAAAGAAGTTAGCTCCTGTTGTATCCATTTTATTTACATATGCCATTCTTGGTACATGGTAATTGTCTGCTTGTCTCCAAACAGTTTCAGATTGTGGTTGAACTCCACCTTTTGCACAAAATACAGTAACTGAACCATCAAGAACTCTTAAAGATCTTTCAACTTCAACAGTGAAATCAACGTGTCCTGGTGTGTCTATAATGTTTATTCTATGACCTAACCATTGGCATGTTGTTGCTGCAGAAGTAATTGTAATACCTCTTTCTTGTTCTTGTACCATCCAGTCCATAGTAGCTTCACCTTCGTGAACTTCTCCTATTTTATGTGTTTTACCTGTGTAGAAAAGAATTCTTTCTGTAGTAGTTGTTTTTCCTGCATCGATGTGAGCCATTATTCCTATATTTCTTGTTTTCTCTAATGGAAATGCTCTACCTGCCATTTCTTTTCCTCCTTTATATATTAATGTGGAATGCTTGAGGAGTGCTTTTGCACTTACTCCTCTTACTTCTCACTTACTCTAAATTTGTTTTTAGAATTTGTAATGTGCGAAAGCTTTGTTTGCTTCTGCCATTCTATGTGTTTCTTCTTTCTTCTTGAATGCTCCACCAGCTGAATTTACTGCGTCAATTATTTCACCTGCTAATTTTTCTGCCATTGTTTTTTCGTGTCTTTTTCTAGCATATGAAACTAACCATCTTAATCCTAAAGTTTGTCTTCTTTCTGCTCTTATTTCAAGTGGTACTTGGTAAGTTGCTCCACCTACACGTCTTGCTTTAACTTCAAGAACTGGCATAACATTATTTAATGCTGCTTCAAAAACTTCTAAAGGTTCTTTTCCTTCTTTTTCTCTTACGATGTCAAATGCATCATAAACGATTTTTTGAGCAACTGTCTTTTTACCATCTAACATAATGTTGTTTATTAATTTTGTAACAACTTTACTATTGTATATTGGATCTGGTAAAACATCTCTTTTTGCTATATATCCTCTTCTTGGCACTATTCTTCACTCCTTTTCTTTATAGATGTGTTTTAAATAAAACACTTTAGTTACTCTGAAAGGCCCTTTACCTTTCCGTATAGTGCTAATTAGATGTTAGAACTCGGATGTTAGAATTTAAGTTTTATTTTAAATTCTAGTAATCTATATAAATTTTATTACATATCTTCATTATTAACATTTATTAACACTTTCATTTAGTACGATGCGTCTCTTTATTTCTTAGGTTTTTTTGCACCGTATTTAGATCTAGCTTGCATTCTATCTTTAACGCCTGCTGTATCTAAAGTACCTCTGATAATGTGGTATCTAACACCTGGTATATCTTTTACCCTTCCACCTCTTATTAAAACAACACTGTGTTCTTGTAAGTTGTGTCCTATTCCTGGAATATATGATGTTACTTCATATCCATTAGATAGTCTAACTCTGGCTACTTTTCTTAAAGCTGAGTTTGGTTTTTTAGGTGTTACTGTTTTAACAACTGTACATACTCCTCTTTTTTGTGGTGCTCTGTTGTTTGTTTGTTTATTTAACTTTGAGTTAAATCCTTTTTGTAATGCTGGAGCTGTAGATTTTGCTTTAGTTGTTTTTCTACCTTTTCTTACTAATTGGTTAATTGTTGGCACTTTTTAATTCACCTCCCTAAAATTAAACACTAACGCGTTATATTGTAACACGTTAGTGCTTGTTTTGTCAATATTTAACAATAAATTAATGGTAGTTTTTAAATTTTATTTTTACTCCCACATTGCACTGTAATTTCCGTCTCCTTCATAATAATCAGACATATCATAAATATGTGTAAAATAGCTATTATAAGCCATAGCTTCTAAAGTGTATTCTGTGGTTACCAACCCTTTGCTATAATAAATTGTATCTGCTGTGTATATATGGGTGTCTGTAATTCCAATTATCATCCCAATATGCCCATTCCAGCCTATTAAATCTCCTGCTTTAACTTTTCCAGATTTTAATAAGCTCAATGTTATTGGCTGACTTTTCCCTAAGTCTGGTAAGGTCTTATACCACTCTCCTGGTCCTGCTCCTATATCTCCTGGGTCATATCCGCCATTGTACATTGCCCAAGTTACAAAGCCACTACAATCAAGGCCATTTTTCAAATATTTTCCTGTACTATATTCTTTTAGTGTTCCTCCCCACATAACTGGCTTTGTTTTTGACCTTTTAATTTCGCTATATTTATCTTCCGATAAATATAATCCCTTGTGATAGTATCTTCCTTCTCCATCTATTTTCTCTGAAAAACCGGTATTTTGATATCTACCATTTTCCAAAAAATATGGTACTTTATATTTAAACTCTAATGTTATAAATCTTGCAGCTGCAACCACACCTGCTCTAGTTTTTAGTCCAGCTGTTTCAACTCTTTCTTCTAGTATTTCATCTAAAATATGAGCTTCTTCTTGAGTATATATTCCTGCTGATGTTAAAAATTGTTTTTTACTGTTTATCTGTGGTGTTGTTACTAAATCTGTAACCACTACTTCTATACTTACACTATGATTGTATTTATCTGATATGTTTAATTTTGTTGTTCCTAATTTTATACCAGTTATAGTTGTTCCATCAATTTTTACAATATCTTCTTCTGTAGAAAATGTTAATGTATTGTCTGGATTTCCAATATATTTTATATCGGTTTCAATTTGTTTTGTTTCTCCTTCTAGCAAAATAATTCTCTGCTTTTTTGTATTTAAAGAAATAATTGCATTTAAATAATCTGTTATAAGTATTTTTTCACTTTCATTTTTCTCATCTTTTATAACTATGTATTTGCTTTCTTCATCTACTTTTAAAATACAGTTGTTTTGCTCTACTTGTGTCCAAGAATTTTCATCAATATTTTGACCTTCTTTTAAAACTTGGCACCACCTATCTTTAGCTATAACAGGTGCTTTCAAATTAATATTTATACTGTCATTTTCTAAAGAAATTTTATTAATGGCTAAACCACTTTTTATGTAATTGATTTCAAATTGACTTGCAAAGTTAAAGTTTTTAATAATTTCCCAAGCGATTACTAAAAGTACAATTATTAAAAGTATTTTTGATATTTTTTTCGTTACTCGGAATTTGTTTTTGCTAGGTTGTTCAATATTTTGTTGCTTTATTTTTTCTTTTTCATCGTTTTTATTATTTTTTTCTTCTGCATTCTCATTACTTATAATTTTCTTTTTTACATTGTTATTGTCATTTCCTTTTTTAGCAGTTTTCACATCCATTTCTTTTTTTGTTTTACTGCTGTTGTTTTCTTTTCCGGCAGTTTTAGTGTTTGCTTCTTTTTTAGTTTTGTTATTGCTGTTTTCTTTTTTAGAAGTGCTCGTATTCTTTTTTATAACCTCTTTACTTTCTATTTCTTTGGCTTCTTTTTCTATGTCTTCTTCTCCTATAACAATGCTTTTCATCGGTAATTTTCTCCTTTATAAAAATATAATTTTATTTTAGATTACATATTAATTTTTGTCAATTATTTTGTCTAAAATTGGAAAAATTCGTTATAAAATAATAATACTTTTTAGAGATGTAGAGGCGGGTTCCAAACCCATCCGAATAAAAACATTTTTATATATAAAAAATATAGAAAAATGTAGGGGCGATTTTAATCGCCCGAAATAGAATATGAT
>OIYS01000532.1_pt1 | contig 25921 bp, 17 predicted proteins | sample 1588271 | NCBI WGS metagenome assembly OIYS01 (sample SAMN03283286) | human gut metagenome | biome: human-associated habitat; material: feces | host: Homo sapiens | place: Peru | collected 2012
ATTTGCATGTTAATTGCCAAAATAGAGTCTCCACCAATATCAAAGAAGTTATCATTTACATCAATAGTATCTATTTTAAGTAGATTTTTCCAAATTTGCAATAGTTTTTCTTCATTTGAGTCTAATTTCGCAATATTTACATGAGAAGAGGTAACCATTTTATGAGTCTCTGGCAATGGCAATGCTTTTCTATCAATTTTTCTATTTATTGTATATGGCATGGTTTCTAATTTCATAACATATGTTGGAACCATATATTGAGGCAGGAATTTACGTAAAGTGTCTTTAACAGTAGTCTCACCAATGTTAGTATCTGCTACATAATATGCACATAAAAATTCTTGATTATCCAATACTATTTTGTTAACTATAGCTGAAGTAACACCATTTATTTTTAAGATTTCATTTTCAATTTCACTTAATTCTATACGTAGTCCTCTTAATTTTACTTGATTGTCTATTCTGCCTAAACACTGAACTTTACCATCAAATGTCCAACGGCCAATATCACCAGATTTATATATCTTTCCAGAACCAAAAGGATTTTTTAGAAATCTTTCGGCAGTCAATTCTGCTTTACCAATGTAGCCATCTCCTACTTGTATTCCTCCTATATATATTTCACCTATTACACCAATAGGCACCTGTTTCATATTTTTATCTAATATATAAATTTGTGTATTCAATATAGGTGGACCAATTGTAATTTCCTTTTCTCCATTTAGGTTTTGAACATTTGAAAGTATAGTAATCTCACTAGGACCATATATGTTATATATAGTTATGTCATCTGCTAATGCTCTTAGGTCTTGAACAAATTTTTCTGGCAAAGGCTCTCCACCAAAAACCATGTTTTTAACTCTTGCAAGAGCAGTATCAGGTTCTCTATTATCATAGTTTATTTTCATTAAACTTGGGGTAACAGTCATTACATCAACATTGTATTTTTTTATTAATGCATCTAAAAGTTTTGGATTTCTGTGCTCTGCATTATTAGCCATAACAACTTTCAAACCATGTGTTAAAGAAACGATAATTTCATAAACAAATATATCAAAAGGTGTAGAAGTTACAGAAGCAATAGCATGCTTGTTGCCTTCTTTTAAATAATCTAATACTTTTGTCATAGCCTGTACCATATTAGACATTCCTATTTGATTTAGCATTACACCTTTTGGTGTTCCTGTAGAACCGGAAGTATATATAATGTATGATAAGTCTGTTTCTTTAACAGAAACATTTGGATTAGAAGTGTGTTTACCATAGATTTCGGTATTATCTAAGTCTATTTCTATAGAATTTTTAATTTGCGCAACTTTTTCACGCAGTTCTTTCTGAGTTAAAACACGTTCTATCTTACTGTCGTTAATATAATATTCGGTTCTGTCAATAGGGTAGGTAGGATCTACGTTTAAAAATGCAGCTCCAGCTTTTAATATTCCTAGCATACAAACAATAGTCTCTAAAGAACGATTAGTCATTATTGCAATAATGTCATTAGGTTTTACACCTTTAGATATTAGGTAATGTGCTAAACTATTTGCTCTTTCATTAAGTTCCTTATAAGTTAAAAATCTATCATCACAGATAACGGCTACATCATTAGCATGCAATACAGCTTGCTCCTCAAAAATTTTAGAAACAGGAGCTCTATTAATAGGTTCGTTAGTATCATTAAAACTATTTAATAACATTTGTTCTTTAGGGGTTACTATATTAACATCATCAATTTTACTATTTGGATTATTTAGTAATTGTTCTAAAACAAATAGATAATGATTTACAAAGCTACGGATAGTTTCTTCTTTAAATATATCAGTTCTATATTCAATATTGATATTATTAGTTTGAGGCTCAATTTCTAAAACAATATTAAATTTAGCAGTGTTAGTGTTAATAGGAAGTATCTTATAATCGATATTTTCCTGTTGACTTTGATAAGTTAAAACAATGTCAAACAAAGGATTTTTAGAGTTATCCATAGGAATTTGCAGTTTTTTTACTAATAAATCATAAGGATAAGACTGATGTTCTAAATCTTCCATTACAATTTTCATTATTTTTTGTAGAAATGTATAAATTGTTTTATTTGTCGGAACCTTAGCCCTAATGGCAATATTATTTACAAACATTCCTATAATATCTCTGGTTTCCGGAATTGTTCTATTAGCCACTGGAGAGCCTATTACAATATCAGGCTGTCCAGTATATTTATATAAAGTTATAAATAGTGACGCTAGAAACACACTATATGGCGATATTTGTATCTCTTTAGCAAAATTATTTACTCTATTGAAAAGATTAGAATCAATAGTATTATATATTTTATTTCCAATGTATCCTCTATTGGCAGGAATGGTATAGTCATAAGGTAAGTTTAGTGATTCAAAATCATAATTTTTAAACCTAGTTAACCAGTATTTTTCAGATTTTTTTATATCATCACTATTTAAAAATTCCTTTTCATATACAGCATAATCTTTATATTCTATAGGTGATTTACTCATAGGAAAATCATTATAAATACTAAAGAAATTTTTTATTAAAATTTCTAAAGAAACACCGTCCATAATGATATGATGAGAATCGAACAATAGTAATGTCTGATTATTATCTATATAATGAATTTCAACTCTTAATAAAGGTGCATTCTCTAAGTCAAAAGGCTTAGCAAAATTGTTTACAAGTGAATCTACTTCGCTACTCGTATTGTTAAATGATTCAACTACAAAATCAACGTTTTCTAGAATTTTCTGCTTTACTTCTTCATCCTCAATGACAAAGATCGTTCTAAATACACTTTGACTCTTTATAATACTCCTAAATGCAGACACAACCTTTTCTTTATTTAGCATAGAATCCACTAATATTGCACCTGGAATATTATAAATTAAACTGTTATTTCCGGCCAATTTACAAGCATAGTAAATCCTTTTTTGAGCTGAAGATAAAGGGTAATATTCACTAACTGGAGCTTCTTTTATTTTTGCAGTATTACTAGTATGAGAAATATTATTTGATATAAAGTCTGAAATGCTTTTTAAACTAGCGTTATTTATAAGGTTTATAATAGGTAATGTTACATTAAATTCTTGTCTTACTGCCGATATTATCGATATTGCAGATAATGAATCTCCACCCAAATCTAAGAAAGTGTCATCCATACTAATTTCGGAATCTATCCTAAAAACAGACTTAAAAATTTTAATTACATTAATATCAATGTTGTTTCTAGGCGCAACGATATTTTTAGTGTGACTAATAGAAGGAGCTGGTAATAATTTTTTATCAACCTTCCCATTAGCATTTAGTGGTAATTTATCTATTTGCATTATAAAAGATGGAACCATATATGATGGAAGAATTTCTTTTAATTGGTTTTTAATATTAGAGGAATCAATCTCGCTATCAGATATAACATAACTGCAAATATACTTTGTGCCAGAATCATCAAATATAGTTGAAAAACTTTCTTTAATGTTAGGAATTTCAAGTATTTTACTATTAACTTCACTAAGCTCAACTCTAAAGCCTCTTATTTTAACTTGGTTATCAATTCTTCCAATAAAAGAAATTGTACCATCTGGCAACCATTCTACTAAATCGCCTGTTTTATAAATTCTATCATTGAAATAATTATCAATAAACTTTTCATTGTTAAGTTTGTCTCTATTTAAATAGCCATTTGAAACTCCATCTCCTCCAACCCAAAGTTCTCCAGGAACGCCAATAGGTTGCAATGTGCCTGTATTCGGATTAACAATATAACAAGTTGAATTTGTAATTGGACTACCAATAGGGATAGATGTTTCATAATTTTTCTTAATATGAAAGCAACAAGAAAAAGTGGTGTTTTCAGTTGGCCCGTATCCATTTATAACTTGTAATGAAGGATTTGTATTTCTAACCTTATTTATATACTTAGGATATAAAACATCTCCACCAGTTAAAAGACATCTAACATTTTCGAAAATCGTTGCATCATCCTCGCATAGTTTGTTAAATAATGGATTTGTAAGCCATAAGATGGTGATGTGATGTCTATTAATGAAATTCTTTAATGAACATGCATTTAGTAAATCCTCTTGCTTAATCAAATACAAAGGAAGTCCATTTAATAAAGCACCCCAAATTTCAAAAGTACATGCGTCAAAAACTATTGAACCTGTTTGCAATATTCTATCATCATCACGAAAATCTATGTAGTTAGGATGAGTAACTAATCTAATTATGTTTTGATTATTGACAACCACTCCTTTAGGTTTACCAGTTGAACCAGATGTATACATAATATAAGCTGGCTGTTTCAAACTATTTAAAGGGCTTCTCTTCAGATGATTATTTGAAGAATTAATAGATTCTACGTCTAATACAGTAGAAATATCAGATATATTATCAATGTAAGGAGCTTTTGATAATACCAGTTCACAAGATGAATCATTTATCATAAAAGAAATTCTTTCTAACGGATAATTTACATCAATTGGTAAAAATACAGCATCATTTTTTAAAATTGCAAGAATAGAGATAATACTTTCTAAGCATTTATCTAAGAATATACCAACGACAGAACCTTTTTTTATTCCTTTATCTGACAAGCAATTAGCTAAGAGATTTGCCCTTTCATATAGCTCTTTGTAGGTAAGAGAGGTATCCTCAAACACAAGAGCAGTATAATTAGAATGTTTAATAACTTGCTCTTCAAACAAATCAATTACAGCTTTATTTTTAGAATATTCAAATTTGGTATTATTAAAATCATTCAAAATCTGTTTTTTCTCTTCTGGAGTTACAATTTCTATAGCGGAAACATTAATCTCGTTATTTGATAATACTTGATGAATCATGTTTTCAATACGATTATGTATATTATTAATGTCATTTACATCATATTTTGATGTTTTGTAATCATAAAAAACATTTAAGCCAGTAGAGTTGTAATCCACCATATGAATTTGCAAATCATCAGCACAAGTACCATTAAATACCCAATGAGAATCACAATCAATCTCATCATTTACAGTATTTGTAATCTGATAAGATAAAACAACATTATATAAATTTGGAATACTAGAATCTAATTTTCTTAAATCTTCTAGTATGTTTTGATATGGGTATCTTTGGTGTCTTAACATAGATAGGCAACTTCTAGCCATAGATTTACTAAAATCTACGAAAGAAGAGTCGTTTAAAATATTTACGCGCAAAGGAACAGTACTAATGAACATACCATTAGTGTTCTTATCCGCAAAATCTAATCTATTTAAAATTGGCGTACCAATAACAAAATCATCTAAATTTGATACTCTACCAATATAAATCGAAAAAATCGACATGAAAAAATTATATATTGAAATTCTATTATTCTTACAAAATTCAGAAACTTTGTCCATAACTTGCTTAGAAATAGCAAACTTTTGCCTTTTAGCAGTACAAGAAACTTGATTAGAAGATTCTGCTGAAAAGCATGGAATTGTAGCAAGTTCAGGTACAGTATTAAAAACCTCAGCCCAATATTTTTTATCTTTTTCAAAACGAGGGCTATTTAAATACTCTTGTTCTTTTTTTATATAATTAATATATGAATATTCTACATCATCAGATTTAGTATTTTTTATCAAGTTGGTATATTCCTGAACAATTTCCTTGCAAAATAGGCCAACTGTCCAAGAGTCCGAAATAATATGATGCATAACAGAGATAACGCCACCAGTGCCGTCTGGTAATCTAAAAATTTTGATACAAAATAAATTAGAATTCTCCATAGAGAAAGTAGTTTGACACATTTTTTCTTCAATTAATAATAGCTCAGCCATGTCGTTTAAATCAATAATTTCGACGAAATAGTTTTCTAAACTAACAAAAATTTGCTTGATATTATTACCGTCTTTAGTAAGTTTTATATGGAAGTTATCATGTGCCAAAATAACATTAGACACAGCTTTAGAAAGTGCAGAAAAATCCAACTGCGTTTTTAAATGCACTGTACCGCCAATATTATTTACAGCCGTTCCTTTATAATATTGTTCCATGTTCCAAATATTTTTTTGTGGATTTGTTAGGTTATAGAATTTTTTTTCCATAATAAACTTTCCCCCATTGTTAAATTTTTCTCTATTGTATAATAATCAAGGCAAAAAAGCAAAACTTTTAACGTAAAAAGTCAAAAAAAGTGCATATTCGACACGAAACGACAAAATATAAACACAATTTTGACGAGTTAATTATACTAAGCAAATTATATATTAAACACATAAAAAAATCAACAAAATAGCGTTATATATTATAAAAACTAATTTTAAAAGTGAAATATCAGGAAAAACAAAAAAATACAAAAATGTATTGAAAAAAATGTAACAATTTGGTAAAATATAAAGTATAAAGCATAGGAGGAGGTTAATATATGGAAGAAGAAAAAAATGAAGATTTGGCAAAAAAATACGAAGAAACACTTGTAGAAACATTAAAAAAATATTTACATGTTAACAAAAAAGTAAATGAAATTTTAAACGAAGAAGAAGGAGGGGATAATAATGAGTAACGAATTACCAGAAAAACCTAATGCGCTTCAGAAGTTAATGGCTAGATTTAGAAATGCAGCTAAAGGTTTTCGAGGAGGATATGCAGATGAAATTAGTTCTTTAAGAAGAAAAGTAGATTCTTATGAGCAAGAAGAACAAAAGGTTCTAGAAATGAGACAAAAAGCGGAGGCGCGAGCAGATGAGTTAAGCAAATGGGAAATAGCAATTAGAGAGAAAGATTATAATGTTAAGGACAATGAAAGGGCAAATAAAAGGCGTGCGGAAGAGCTATCAGATTATAGTAATGCTCTAAATGAAAGAGCGAGAAATATTGAAAAAAGAGCAACAGAAATAGCACATGGATTGCTAGCTGAGTATAAAAAAGATTTAAGCCAAAGAGAAGAAGCTTTAAGCGATAAAGAAGATGCAGTAAGCAATAGAGAAGATGCAGTAAGCAATAGAGAAGATGCAGTAAGCAATAGAGAAGCTAGAGTAGATGGATTGGAAGGACTACTTAGAGATGATAGAATCCTGCCAGAAAATGAAGACCCAAAAGAAACGGCTACTAGGCTTGTTTTTATAAGTCGTATGCAAGACATACAAAGGCAACTTGATGATTTGAATTCAATTTGTTCAGAGCTTAATGGTGTGTCGGATGAAAAAGTGGCTGAAAGTTTAAAAAGAAGTAGGAACAAAATTTTCGGTAGCTTCTTAGCTGTGATTGGAATGGATGAGATGACTAAGCGGACCAAATGAAGTTACAATTGTAAAAAGTGGAAAAGGTGAAATAACTCAAGCAGAATTAATTAAACAATTAATTGATGCTAGAGCAAGAACTTCACCTTATGATTGGGGAAGGTATAAAAACATTTATCACTTAAAAGATGGAACAGTAAGAACGGCAATGAATGTTGAAATCAATAATATGTTGAAGGAATTTGATAGGCTGGGGTTGCCTATACCTGCTAGGTTACAAGATGCCTTAAAAGATAGAAATTATTCAGACTATGGTATCGAAACTGCGGCGGACAAACTAATACAAGAATTGAGTATTTCAAAAAAGGAAGAAATTAATACGATAACTAATGGTGACCCAAGTGTTGGTAAAATGGCGAATGATTTTATCGATGATGAAAGTTTGGACGATGAAAGTTTGGACGATGAAAGATAAAAGATGGTTGTAGATATTTAACATAAAAACAGAAGAGTAAAAAATGCTCTTCTGTTTATCATTTAAGGGAGGCTTGCCTTCTATAAATTATCTATCATATAATTTGTAAGGGAATGTTTATAACGAATGTTGTAGAGGTGATTTTAATCGCCCGCCATGAATTCCTTAGAAACGGTTGATTTTTTCGAAAATTGTTGTAAAATGTAATAATAGACAATAAAGAAAGTAGGTAAAAAAATGCTAAAAAAAGCATACAAACATTTTTTGACAGTAACAAAACATAAATATTATGTTTTTAGATTAAGTATAAAAGCGGGAATTCCAGTAAGAGGATTTCTACATGACTTTTCCAAATATTCTTTTACAGAATTTTGGGAATCGGCTAAGTATTATACAGATGGTAAAAGCAGTCCAATAACAAATTGCAAAAGAAAACGCGGATACTCAAAAGCATGGTTACATCACAAAGGAAGAAATAAACATCATCACGAATACTGGTATGACTATGAAACTACAGATGAAGTGCCTGTTATACCATATAAATATACAGTAGAAATGATATGTGACCAATTGGCAGCAGGAATAACATATAATGGAAAAAATTGGAGAAAAGATACACAACTAAAATATTGGAGAAATGTAGAAAACAGAAGAAAGATAAATCCAAGAATTGCTAATATGCTTGATGAAGTATATGTACAGGTAAGCAAACAAGGAATAGACAAAGTGATAAATAAAAAGAATTTAAAAGAATTATATAAAAAATATTGTGAATAAAATAAAAACCTATGCATACGTAAATAATACATAGGTTTTTTATATGAGCAAATTATTTAAAATATTTAATTCCTGTTTTAATAGCATTGTTATTCATAATAATTTCGCCATTTTCAAGCAATTTACAAATAAAAAGACTTGAATTGCTAATAAATTTTGCAAATTCAATAATAGCAGAATTGAATTTGGCAATATTAGAATATTTAAGATTAATATTATCAAAAACGATGTAGTAATCTTCTTTGTACAAATATAGTAAAATATTTTTTGCAACCTTGTAACTTAAAGAAAGATTGTGATTTTTTAAGTATTTAACAAAATTACAATAATCATCAAAGCTAGCAAATTTATAAATAGCATATTTTGAATCTATTTTAGTATTTTTTCTTTTTACAGATACTTTTTTATGTAGGTTTTTGGAATCGGGTACAACCCTTGTAACAGTAACAATAAACTCCCCATTTGCCATAGCTAAAGCCTCTATACGTACAGGATAATCTTTAAATTCAAAACCAATTTCTTCTTCTGCTTCTTCTAGAATATCCAAAAATAAATCTTGTTTTTCTAAAGGGTTAGACATAAAAGAATGAAAATCAATATTTTTATCTTTTAAATCTTGAGAAGTTAGGGTAATTTTAATTTTATTTTCACTAAGTTTTTCAAACTTCATTATACAGCCTCCAAACATCACTACTACATATAATATTATAAATCCATATAATTGTGACAGTTTTTACTATAACACAAAACAATCTAAAAAGGAATAGTAAATACAAAAAATATTGGTAAATGCAAATTCGACATTTGCATTTAATAAATTTGCCGTAACTATATGATACATCATTAATAATTATTAAAATAATTATAGCACATATATAAATAAAATTAAATGATAAAAAAATGGAAAAAAAGTTACGCTACATTTCTATTAAAAATTTTTTTAATGAAATGTTAAAAAGTAAGGATATATTCCGACAAATTTGAGTACATAGCTTATCACAAAATTCCAATGTTTTCAATACAAAAAATCACAAAATTCCAGACAAAATTAAACAAAAAATCACATTTTTCAAATATATAACTCATATTAATTTCTGGGGTTATTACATAAAAAATGTGATTTTTTATATAGCTTCTTGAAAATCACGACATATTTGCCTTGTTAAAATAAATAATTTATAGAAAGAAATAACATGATATGAATTATGAAGAACCATATTTGCGTAGGGATAGGAGCTAAAAAACATAAATGTGTAAAAATGTAAATAAAAAGAAATAAATGTCTAAAAATGAAATGTTGCATAAAGTTTCCGTAAAGAATTAGTTTAAATGAGCCTCAAAAAGCAAAGTTGACAAATTTTTTAACAAAGGTAAAATGAAGTAAAGAAAAACGGGAGGAATGTGATATGTGCAAGAGAAATAAAGTATGTATATACATGTTTATAGTAGTAATGGTGCTACAAATTATAATACCAGCACTAAGTGTTATTTTAGAAACAAGTTATACATTAACATCAGAAGCAGCAGACGATCCTGTTGCGACTTGGGATATTGGGGCCGAAGGGAGTCGAGTAACAGCAAAGTTCTATACATCTGGTGGAAAACTGATAATCAAAGGAAAAGGAAAAATAAAAGATTATCCAATGTGGACATATGCTCTTAAAGATTACAGAGATGATTTTAAAAGTATAGAAATATGTGAAGGTGTAACTGATATTGGAATAAAAGCTTTTAGTTCATGTTATTATTTGAAAAATGTGGATGCTAAATATGTGAAGAACATAGGAGAATCAGCATTTGCGCGGATGTACAAGACTAGAAACAATTACTATGAATAATGTACAGAATATTGATAAAAAATCATTCTATAATTGCAGTATGCTAACTGTATCAATACCTCATACGATAGCTAAAATAGGAGAAAAAGCTTTTTATGATGTTTCTAAGGTAAAAGGCAATATAGACATGCCAAATTGTGGCGCAATGCTTATTTTGGGCAATAATTTAACAGAAGTAGGTGAGCACGCTTTTGAGATGGTAAAGAGTATGCAGGGAAATGGAGTAGTGCTAACATCTGGAAATAATACGAAGGATATCTACAAAAAATTGAAGAATACATTTCCAAAAAATACAAATTTATATATACGCAAGGATGCATTCGATCAGGTATGTGATTTAAGTGATTGTAAGTACCATATATACACGACAAAACTGCTTTATTTAACTAAACCTAGACCGAAAAAAGAGCTTTATGTAAATGAACCACTGGATTTAGATGAGTACGGAGTGAAGGTTGAATTTTCAAATAAAACGGAATTGGTAACTTATTTTAAAAAAGGTATTTTTGTTTGTAATTATAAAGATGGAGAACGATTTTCGTCAACGGGGAAGAAAACTGTTGAAATTCAATTTGGGAAAACCTTAAATGAGGCAAACTCTTCGACGAAGTATGAGATAACTGTAAAAAATAAACCGATTAAGATAAATGAAATACAGATAAGAAATTTACCGGATAAAAATGAGTATATGGTGGGGGATTCTCTAAATACAAACGGATTAGAAGTTGTTGGAATAGATATACATGGTATGGGAATTCTATTAGATAAGGATCAATATACATGCTCACCAACATCTTTTAAAACACCAGGCACCAAAACAATAACAGTCAGATATAAGGAAAATCCTAATCTAAATGCAACATTCAATATAACTGTTAAGCCACGATATACTGCAGAAATTATATCATATCCAAACAAGATGACGTATAAGGTTAATGAAGAATTAGATCTAAAAGGATTGGAAGTTAAGGTAACCTACCCAAAAACAAATCTTATTTCAGAAGTATTCACACTAGATGATATAGATGCAAATCCTAAAAATGGTACAAAATTAACTAAGGTCGGAACTAAAACTATAAAGATGACATCAAAAGATGGATTAGATTTAGGCTCGTTTAATGTTACTGTAACAAAAGAAACAAAAAAAGTAGAGAGCATTAAGGTTAAAAAAAACACACCAAAAAGAAAAAGTTATATCGAAGGTGAGACGTTAGACATTAGTGGGCTAAAAGTCATAGTACATTATACTAATGGCGATACTGAAACAATAGATAAAGGATTTAACACAAATCCAAAGCATGGAGATACTCTTAATAAAAATAATAAAAAAGTTTATGTTTCGTACGAAGGCAAAGAAACGTTCTACGATATAACGGTTGAAGAAAAAGTAGTAACAAAAATACAACCACACTTGAAAGAGGGCTTTAAATTTGTATATACTGAAGGAGAAAAATTAGATTTAAAAAATTTGAACTTGAAAGTAATATATAATGATCGCGACGATATAAATGATATAATAGAGGTTGTAGGTAACAGTAATATTACAACGAACCCAGCAAATGGAGATACTTTAGGCGATGTAGGCGTAACAATGGTAAAAATTAATTATTTAAATAAGGAAACAAAGTTATTTGTATTTGTAAATGAAAAAGAACTACTTGCAATAGCAGCAGCAAATTTAGGAAATAATGAATATATAGAAGGAACAAATTTTAATGCGGAAGACCCTTTATTTCACGTGCAAGTAAGAAGAGGACCTACTTTATGGGAGGAATTACCTAAAGGAGCTTATACAGTGGTAGATGGAGATAATTTGAAATTGGGTCAAAAAACGGTAACTATTAGTTATGAAGAAAATGGAAAAACGGTAACAACTACAACTCCTATAACTGTGACTCCAAAACAATTAGAAAAAATAGAAATAACAAGAGAACCAAATAAAACTACATACATACAAGGGCAAAATTTTGATTCGACAGGAATGCAAGTAACAGCAACATATAATAGTGGTAAAACAGCAATAATTAATAAATACTCTATACCAAATGGACAAAATCTAACGGCTGGGATGACTTCTGTTAAAATAGTATATACAGAAAATGGGGTAAGCAAAGAAGTAGAGCAACCAATAACAGTAACATTAAAGCAACCTATTAATATTAGAGTAAAAGAAAATGTAAAAAAAGTTTATATAGTAGGCGAAAAAGTTGACAAAACAAATATGTGTGTAGAGATAGAATATGATGATGGCTCAATAGAGCAAGTAACAAATTATGAAGTCGATACAGAAACTTCATTAAGTAGAGCAGATAAAACTAGAACAATTACATACAAAGAAGGAGATATAACATTAGAAAAGGAAATAGATGTACCTGTATTGCCAGCCGAAATTCAGAAAATTAGTATAAAGCAATATCCAGATGATGTGAATTATGTTGTAGGTCAAAAATTCTTTTCAAATGGATTAATATTACTAGTAAAATATGCAGACGAAACAGAAGAAGAAATAACAGAAGACTTTACATTAGATTTGCCAGATGGAAGTGTATTAACAAAAGTAGAAACAAAAACAGTAAAAGTAAACTACATGGGACAAGAGGTAAAATTTGATATTAATGTAAAAGAAAATAATGATATACAAGCATTAACAATAATGGATGGTTCTATTGAGACAAATTATGAAATTGGCGAAAAATTGGATTTAAGAGGATTAGTGCTAATATCAGAAGGTTCAAACAATGACATAAAAGTTATTTGGGGAAATTACGAATGTGAGCCAGCAGAAGGAACAGAACTAAATACCAAAGGACAACAAACAATAACTATTAAATATGCAGGTAAAAGTGCCGTTCTAAACATAAATGTTGGAGAACACCAAGTTGAAGAAATAGAAATAGAGAATTTACCAAAAACTAAATATGTAGTGGGACAAGCATTAGATTTAACTGGATTAAAATTAAAAGTTATGTATAATAATGGAACAGAAGAAATTGTAGAAACAGGATATACATCAAGTATAGAAAATGGAACAATATTTAACAATGTGGAAAATAAAACCATAGAAATATCATACAAAGAAAAAACAACAAGTTTTGATATTGATGTAGTAAAAAAACAAGTTGAAAAATTAAAGGGAATATCTGCACCTACAAAAACTAAGTATAAAGTTGGAGAGGCACTAGACTTATCAGGAGTTAAATTTAAGGCAATATATAATGACGGAGAAGAAAAAGAAATAGAAACTGGATATACAAGCAGTATACCAAACGGTACAATTTTAGACACGATAGGATATAACCCTATAATATTAGAATATGAAGGTAAAACAATAACTGCATTGGTATTTGTAGGAGAAATAGCAATAGAAAGCATAAGCATAAACACAGAGCCAGATAAGGTTGTCTACCAAGTAGGAGAGCAATTAGACCTAACAGGATTATCTATAAAAGTAAAATATGAAAACGGAGAAGAAGATATAATTAAAAGTGGCTTTGAAACTACACCAGAAGATGGAGAAGAACTAAACATAAAAGGACAAAAAGAAGTAACAGTAAAATTAGGTGAAAAAACGGCAACATTTAATGTAGATGTACAAGGTAAAAAAGATGCACCAACATTGACAGAAATAAAAATAGCAAAAGCACCAGATAAAACAAAATATAAAGTTGGAGAAAACTTTGACAAAACAGGAATGGTGGTAAAAGCAATCTACAGTGATGGAAACAGTAAAGAAGTAACAGATTATATATGTATGCCAGAAGAACAATTAGAGAAAGAAACAACAGAAATTACAATAATTTACACAGAAGATACAATAACTAAATATGCTAAACAAAAAATAGAAGTTGTAGAAGACGGTGGCGGAGACAATCAAGGAGACAATAACAACAACAATGACAACAATAATAATGATAATGACAACAGTGGAAATAATAATGGAAATAATAGTAATAATAACAATAATAATAACAATAATAATAACAATAATAATAACAACAGCAACAACGGTAATAACAATAATAGCAATAACAATAATAATACCAACGACGGAAAAAATGAAGATAAAGTGGACGGAAAAATACCACAAACAGGTGAAAATAGCATTATGCTAATTGCCGGAGCAATTTTAACTGTAATATCAGTTATTATATACATAAAAATTAAAAAATTTGAAATATAAATATATTCTAAAACACGGCATATGCTACAAACAGCATATGCCGTTAAAAGTGCAATTTTTTTTCCTATACATATTGAAAAAAAAGCATATTGCATATATAATACAGTAGAACAAAAGAAAAGTGGGAGGGAGAAAAATGGCAACCAAGAATAAAAGTGTATTAATATTGTTATTGTTCATATTATGCGGATTGGTAGTAGGTGGATTCCTAGGAGAGCTTGCTTCAAAAGTTGACTTCTTGTGGTGGGTGTCATATGGCGAAGAATTTGGGATTTCATCACCTGTAACAATAGACTTAAGTATTATAAAACTTACAATAGGATTTATGTTTAAAATAAATATTTCATCTATTATTGGGCTAATATTAGCAATATTTATATATAGAAAAGTTTAATTTATTCTAAAGAATTTTACGGGGGAAGAAAGGATAGAAATATGAATATCAAAGAAATCCCCCAATCAGAAAGACCTTATGAAAAATTGGAGATGTATGGTGCACAAGCACTTTCAAATGCAGAATTATTGGCAATAATAATCAAAAGTGGAACAAAGGAAGAAAGTAGCATAGTGCTAGCACAAAAAATACTATCTATGCAAAAAAATACACAAGACAGTTTGAGATTTTTACAAGACATATCTATAAAAGAATTTATGAGTATAAAGGGAATTGGTAAAGTAAAGGCAATACAGCTATTAGCAGTGTGTGAATTAACTAAAAGAATATCAAGACCAATTAATAACTTTAATATACAAATAAAATCTCCCCAAGATGTAGCAAATTTACTAATAAATGAATTGAAATATGAAAAAAGAGAAATAGTAAAGGTACTAATGCTAAATTCTAAAAATAATGTTTTAAAAATACAAGATGTGGCATATGGTGGTACAAGCTTTGCTGTTTTTGAAATAAAAGATGTGTTAAAAGAGGCAATAAAAATAGGTGCACCTAAAATAATTTTAGTACATAATCATCCAAGTGGAGACCCAACACCAAGCGATGAGGATATAGAACTTACTAAAAGGCTGATTCAAGTAACAAAAATGCTAGAAATAGAAATGATAGACCATGTAGTATTAGGAGATGGAAAATATAAAAGTATAGTTTCTATGCTTACTAATGGTAAAATTGGATAAAATTATTTAAGAATCAACTTTTAATACACGAAAGGAAGAATATAAAATATGAAATTTTTTAATTTTGTTTCAAAAGATATAGGTATTGATTTAGGAACGGCAAACATTTTAGTTACTTTAAAGGGAAAAGGCATAATACTTAAAGAACCATCAGTGGTAGCAATAGATAGAAAAACAGGGGCGATACTAGCAACAGGACATGAAGCTAAAGAAATGCTACGGAAGAACACCAGGAGATATAAAAGCTGTTAGACCAATGAAAGATGGAGTAATAGCAGATTTTACAGCTACTCAATTAATGCTAAAAAATATAATGCAAAAAATAGTACAAAGACATAACTTGGGCAAGCCAAGAGTTGTAGTAGGAGTACCATCTGGAATTACAGAAGTTGAAGAAAGAGCAGTGGAGGAATCTGTATTACAAGCAGGTGCTAAAGAAGTCTATTTAATAGAAGAACCAATGGCAGCTGCAATAGGAGCAAACTTAGATGTAGCAGAACCAAGTGGAAGTATAATAGTAGATATAGGCGGAGGAACTACAGAAGTGGCTGTTATTTCTTTAGGCGGCATTGTTGTAAGCAATTCGCTAAGAGTAGCGGGAGATGAACTTGATGAAGATATAGTAAATTATATAAAAAAAGAAATGAACTTAGCCATAGGAAGTACTACGGCGGAGCAAATAAAAATAGAAATAGGATGTGCTATGCCACTTATGTCTGAAACAAGTATGCAAGTAAGTGGAAGAGATCTAGGAACTGGATTACCAGAAACAGTAACAGTAACATCTACACAAATACAGGAAGCAATGCAAGATTCAATAGAAAAAATAATAGATATAGTAAAGCAAACATTAGAAAAAACACCACCAGAATTAGCATCTGATATAATGGAAAAAGGAATAGTGCTAGCTGGCGGTGGAGCACTTATCAAAAATTTTGATAAATTATTATCAATAAGAACAGAAATGCCAGTATATGTCACAGAAGACCCATTAGACTGCGTAGTTAAAGGAACTGGAAAAACAATAGACGATTTAGAAAGACTAAAATCAGTTTTAATAAACTCTAGAAGGAAAAGATAACATAACCGGAGGAGAACATGTATAAAAATAAAAAAGGCGGAATAGTAGGTATAATAATAACAATTATTATATTAATAATTATAGTTTTATTAACAAATGTGGAAATAAATAAGGTATCAGGGCTAGAAAAAGCCTTTGATACTATTGTTATGCCAATACAAAATAGCCTTGTATATTTAAAAAATAAAATTAAAGGAAATGATAGTTTTTTTCAAAATATAGATAAGCTAAAAGCTGAAAATGATGACCTAAAACAAAAAAATAGCGAGTTAGAGCAAAAATTAAGAGAATATGAAATTATTAAATCAGAAAATGAAACATTAAAAGAATATATGAACTTAAAAGAAAAATACAGTGACTATGAAAGTATACCAGGATATGTAATAAATAAAGAAATAAGTAATTTTGGAAATACTCTAATAATAAATGTAGGACAAAAAGATGGAATAGAGCCAAACATGACGGTTATTTCTGACAAAGGTTTAGTTGGATATATTATATCTACAAATAACAACACCTCTAAGGTACAAACAATAATAGATACAGCAACAGCGGTAAGTGCAACAATAAGTACCTCAAGAGATAGCATTATTGTAAGAGGCACATTAGATGAAAACTATAATTTAAAGGCAACATATATACCAACAGATGCAAAATTATTGCAAGGTGATACTGTAGAAACGTCTGGAATAGGTGGAATTTATCCTAAGGGTATAAAAATAGGAAAAATAAAAGAAATAGTAAACACAAAAAATATAACAGACAGGTACGCAATAGTTGAAACAGCAGTTGACTTTTCAAAATTAGAAACAGTTTTGGTAATAAAATAATAGGAGGGCTAATTGAAAAAAACATTATCAATAATACTTATATTAATAACTTTTTTTGTAATATATTTTTTGCAAATAAACTTGTTTAGTTGGTTTAATATATACGGAGTTTCTCCAAATTTGTTTATAATTTTAGTATTAATTATAGGGCTCTTTATTGGAAAAAAAGTTGGATTAGCTTTAGGAATTGTACTGGGATTATATATAGATGTTGTAAATGGAAAAATATTTGGACAAGTAGCCTTAATGCTTGGAATAGTAGGGTTACTAGGAGAATATTTAGATAAAAGTTTTTCAAAAGAAAGCAGAATTACATTAATGCTTATGGTGGCAAGTACAACAATAATATATGAAGTAGGGATATATATAATAAACATTATAAAATTAAATGCAAGTATAGAGTTAGCATTATTTTTAAAAATACTAGCAATAGAAACAATATATAATACAATTATTACAATTATAATGTACCCAATAATACAGAGACTAGGAGAAAAATTAGAAAGTACGTTTAAACCGCAAACAAGAGGAATGTATTTTTAACAAGAAAGGAACAATAAATGTATAATGATGACAGAAATACTAATTTAAGATACAATTTAATAACAATTCTTGTATACATAGTTGGAATTGTTCTTATTGTTCAACTGTTTAATTTGCAAATAGTTAATGGGAAAGAATATAGAGAAACCTCAAATACAAGATTAAGCAGAGAAACTGTAATTAAAGCGGCTAGAGGTTCAATAAAAGACAGGACAGGCAACATGTTGGTAACAACTAAAATGGGATTTAATATAGAATTGTATAAAACAAAAATTAATACAACTACATTAAACAAAACTATATTAAATACTATAAAAATTTTAGAAAACAATAATGATAAATATATAAATAATCTGCCAATATCAATAGAACCATTTAAATTTACAATAGATGATGAAGAAAGCCAAGTTAATTGGAAAAAAGAAAATGACATTAAAGAAGATGCTACACCGGAACAATGCTTTTATGAATTAAAAGAAAAATATAAAATAGAACAAGATAATATTTTAGAAGCATATAAAATAATGGTAGTAAGATATGAAATATCTAGAAATGGATATAGCAGTATAAGACCAGTAACAATAGCAAAAGATGTTAGCAGAGAGAGTGCAGTAAAATTGGGAGAACAGAGCATATATTTCCCAGGAATATCTGCTACAAACGAGCCTATGGTGTCATATCCGTCAGGAAGCTTGGCATCACACATATTAGGATATGTTGGAAATATAACGGAAACGGAATTAGATGGTAGAGAAGATACATATGGAATTAATGACGTAATTGGTAAAGTTGGAATACAATATGTGTTTGAGGAATATTTAAGAGGAAAAGATGGAATTAAGCAATTAGATATGTCTGTAGATGGCACTATTACAGATGAATATATTACACAAGAAGCGGTTGCGGGTTCTGATGTAATATTAACAATAGATGCAAATTTACAAGCAGCAACAGAAAAAGCATTAGCAAACAATATAAAGAAAATTGCAGGTGGAGGTTTTAGCAAAAGAAGTGACGCAAAAGCAGGGGCTGCAGTGGTAATGAACGTTAAAACAGGCGAAATATTAGCAATGGCAAGCTACCCAGACTATGAACCAGAATTGTTTGTAAATGGAATTAGCCAGAAAAAGTTGGATGAATATAACAAAGGAGATAATATATTTAATAGAGCAATAAGTGGAGTATATGCACCAGGTTCAACATTTAAAATGATTACAGCAATAGCAGGTTTAGAAACAGGTGTAATAACACCAACAGAAAAAATAAACGATATAGGAGTTTATAAAAAAGCACACGAGCCTGCATGTTGGATATGGAATAGCTATGGAATGAGCCATGGATGGCTAAATGTTACAGAAGCAATAACACATTCATGTAATTATTTCTTTTATGAAGTAGGATATAGAGCAACAATAGACAATATAGCAAAATATGCAAAATACTATGGTTTGGGAGAAAAAACAAATGTAGAATTGCCAATGGAAGAGAAAGGAATTGTTGCAACAAGAGATAAAGCAAAAGAAAGAGGGGATGAATGGCAAATTGGAGAAACTCTTTCAGCTGCTATAGGGCAAAGCTATAATTCATATACACCGATACAAATGGCAAAATATATAAGTATGTTGGCAAATGGTGGAGAACCAATAGATGTAACAATTGTAAAATCAATAAATGATGTAAATGGCAATCAAGTTTCAAAAGAAGATATAACCAAATTTGTAAATGCTAAACTTGGACTGACAAAGGAAAAAAAGGAAAACTTGAATATTAAAAAGGAAAATATAGATGCAATATTAAAGGGAATGAAAGGCGTTACAAGTGAAGAAGGCGGAACAGCATATAGTACATTCGCAAACTTTAATATAGAACTAGGTGGAAAAACAGGTTCTGCACAAACAGACGTACAAGGAAAAATAAATGGATGGTTCGTGGGGTTTGCACCATATGAAGAACCAGAAATTGCAGTAGTAGTTTTAGTTGAAAATGCCGGTTCTGGTTCATACACGGCAGAAGTTGCAAGAGATATATTGCAAGAATATTTTGGAATGAATATGGAAAAAGTTGAAGAGGACTTAACAGCAATGCCAAGTACAGAAATTCAAAATTAGAAAGGAAACAATTATGGAAATTAAAGATTGTATTAATGTAACACTAAAGAAAAATGAAGTAATTATAAAAATAGATGTAACAGCAGACCACAAAAAGGTTATGGCAAATCTAAAAAAGAAGATTCCGGAGTTGAAAAAGCTATATAAGGAAGACAAAACACCAATATTAATAAAAGGTAAAATATTATCAACAAAAGAAAAAAAAGAAATTAAAACATTAATACAAGATGCAATAGATGTAGAGGTAAGATTTGAGGGGGCAAAAGCTCTAGGGCTATACGGGATACAAGAAACCTATTGTAGAGAAATTTCTACTTCTGAAACAAAATTCCATAGGGGTTCTTTAAGATCTGGGCAAAGACTAGAATTTGAGGGAAGTATTGTAATATTAGGAGATGTAAATGGAGGAGCAGAAGTTATAGCAGGTGGTAATGTAGTAATATTAGGAACACTTAGAGGCTTGGCACATGCCGGAGCAAATGGTAATAAATCAGCTATAATAGCTGCTAACTCAATAGAAACTTTACAAATAAGAATAGCAAATATAGTTAAAGAGATAGAAAGAGATGAAGTAGATATACTAAAAACATATGCATACATAGAAAAAGATGACAAAATAACAATGGAGTAAATCAACTAAGTAACAGCATAATTAAAGCAATAAACAAATATTGGTCATCAACTTTTTCGGTATACAAAAAGAAAAGTAATCCCATAAGAAGTATATCATCAGAGTATAATTTTATACCAAAAATTTCAAATAGAATATCCTCGTCCTTTGAATCCGTAGGCTTAGGCTCTGCGGATTTTTTTTGATTTGCAGTTGCCTTTTCTTTCTGCGTTGTACAAGTAGGCATTATCTTTTTTAGATTATTGTACGGATAATTAGCATATCCGTAAGGAGACATGTAATTTCTTCTGTAAAAAGGATAAAAAGGAAAATTAAACATTATTTTTTTTGTCACCACCTAATGGGTTAAATGCTTCAAAAACTTTGCCCATACTAAAAATTTTTATGTACTGATCTACTTTGGACTTTCGGCTATCTCGTAAATAAGGCTTTAAGGATTTTAAAAGATTAGACCTAGGGTCATTTTGAGGATTATTCATGGAGTCCATAATTGTTTTCATTTTTAAAATAGTATCAAAATCTATACCAGAAGTATCAAATGAGGTATCATTATTAGAAGAAGTACTTGAGTCGTTTTTAGCAGAGTTAGAGAAATTATTTACAATGTTTTTAATATCATCAGGCAATTCATTGTTTTTTAGCATACTATTTAATTTGTTCATAATATCAGACATATCGTTACTCATAAAATCTCCTCCTTCTATATAGGTAATAATAGGGCGAAGCTAATCGCCCGTAAGACTTAATGATTACTATTATTATTGTTTTTAATTTCATTTATAATAGTTTCTTTATCTTTAGAGTTTAAAATTTTACTAGCTTTTGCAATGCCAGCCTCCAAATCCTTTTTATCCATTTTAGACAAAATTGACATTAACTTAGCCATATCCATATTGTTGCCATTATTCATAAAATCACCTCTATAAAATATATGTATAAAATACTATAATATAATATTAGAAAAAAGAAAAAATGTTACAATAACAAAATAAAATATTAAGTTGCCTTACAAAATGGAATTAAAACGATAACAATGACTGCAAAAGGGCGTGTCCCTAAAGCAACAAAAAATTACAAAAAAGAACATCCAAAAAGCGATGATTTGTAATATAAATTTAATATTAGAGGAGTGAAATGTAGTTCCGTAATGTGTTAAGCATATTAAGGGAGAAAGGGCGTAAAAAATATGTTGAAAAATAAATAAAAAATGCTAAAATATAGTATATGTATATATAGAAACTATGAATATGTCTATTATTATACATAAAGAGTTGAAAAAAGTCGGAAAACTCTTGAAAATTAAACTAAAATTGAGTATAATAAAATTATAGTGTATTAATATGGGTGAACCATAATTATATATATAAAATATTAATCTTTATTGGGAGGTTTTTATGAAAAAAATTACAAAAAAATTATTAGCATCAGTTCTTACATTTATAATATTTTTTGCAGAGCTATCAACATTAGGAATGTATGGAATAGCATATGCAACAGAAGCAAGAGATACTGCAACAAGTAATCAAAATGTAGAATTTGATGTTTACTTTGCAAATGAAAAAAGAGAAATAGTATCAGACGTAAATACAGAAGATGCAAAAATGTATTTAAATATTAAAGTAAAAGAAGCTGGCTATCTAAAAAATGGAGTAGTTAGTTTTTCTAGTGCAAACTTTAATGTGAAAACTGGATTTGAAAATGAATACATTCAAGAGATTAAGGAAGACAAAATATATTTAAAACAACTAGATACAAATTCAAATATATTAATAGAACTTCCAATAATTCCAAAAAAAGATGATATTGTATCAGCAGACAATTTTATACAAGAAAGCAAAGTTAGAATAGATGGTACATATGTAAATGCAAAAGGAAAAGAAATAGCAATAGAAAAAGAACATACTGTTAAATTAATATTAAATGGAGAAGCAAAAATAGTTGCAGAAGCAACTATTAATAAGTATGTTCCTTACAAATTAGGCGAAGAATATGGAGTAATTTTACAATATAAAATTAAAACAGGATTAGAAAACAATAATCTACCAATAAAAACAACAGAATTACAAGTAAAAGTTCCAACAATAAATGAAAATACTCCAAATGATATAAAAGTAATGGCAAACAATACAAAAGCAACAAATGGAAAAGAAGATGGAATAGATTTTGTACAAACCAACTGGAACTATAATGAAGAAGCAAAATTAGTTGATATAAAGGTAGAAAACATTTTAGAAAATAACAACATAACATGGAAAAAGAATTGTACAGATGAATATTTAGTAACTTTTAAATATGAAGGAAAAGAAATATACGACTATGTAAATTCAACAGAAAAATTTAATGTATCAACAGATTTTACAGCAAAAATAGAAGCATATAATAATATAGAAACAATAAAGGAACAGGAGTTTACAGGAAAAGCAGAAATTACAAAGAAAATAAATGAAATTGTGGATTTTAATATAGAAGCTACAAAAGAAATTAGTAAGGGGCATATATATGCAAACTTTAATGCAAAAGAAAAAGTTGAAACATCATATACAGTAAAATATACAGCTAACATTGCATACGCAAATTTAATTAATGCAATAGAATTTACTCAAGAGGCAGATAATTACAAAGATGGAACAACAGAATATAGCACAGTAGTTTCTAATAAAAATGAAATTTATACAACTAAGATAAGCGTTTCAGAAAATGTATTTAACAAAATTTTGGGAACAGAAGGATATATAGATATATTTAATCCAAACCTAGAAAAAGTTGGAACAATAAATAAACAAAGTTTAAAAGATGGTTTATATACATTTGATTGTAAAGACTTAGATTTAAACAAATTGACATTAAAAACAAGTGCTCCAACAACAGAAGGTACATTGAATATATATGTAGAGAAATCAATAAAAGGCGAAAATGGATATAGCAAAGAAGAAATTAAATCATTTAAAGAAATAAATGCAAGCGTAATAGGAAAAACAGAATTGGCGGAACAAACAAAACAGGGAAAAATTGCTTTAAAAGAACCTATATCAAAAGCAGAATTAACAATAAGCAAAAATAACTTATCTACAATAACTGTAAATGAAAATGTAGAAATAAGAGCAACATTAGATACTTCAAATATTAACAATAGCTTATATAAAAACCCAACAATAAAATTGGTATTTCCAAAGTACTTTGAAAAAATAGAAATATCAGATGCAAAATTGTTGTTTGAGAATGAATTGAAATTAAAAAACAATAATTGGTCAACTGAAAATGAAAATAAAGTATTAACTTTATCATTTGAAGGTACACAAACAAAATATAATTCAGAAGCAACAACAAAAGGTGCAACAATATCTATATTAGCTGATATAACATTAGAAAAACTAACACCAAGTATGCAAGAAAAAATAAAAATGTATTATACAAATGAAAATACAAACCTTTATGATAAAACAGAAAATAAAATAGGAATAACAGAAACAAATATTAATCTTGTAGCTCCAACAGGAGTAGTAACAGCTAATGGAGTTAAAGACTATGCAGATGGAGAAAAAGCTATTTTATCAATGTCAGGAGATACACAAGTTGGAAAAATAGCAGTAGGTGCAGATGAAAAAGTAGCAACAATTAACGGACTTATACTTAACAACAATAACAACAGTATTTCAAATGTTAAAATATTAGGAAGACTACCATTTAAAGGTAATAAACAAATAGATACAGATACAGAATTAAAAAGTACATTTAGTGCTACATTGCAAGATAAAATACAAATAAATGCTAACAGCGAAACAGTAAAAGTATATTATTCAGAAAATGCAAATGCAACAAAAGATTTAGAAAATGCAGAAAATGCATGGACATTAGAAATGGATAACATGGAAAAAGCTAAGTCATATTTAATAATATTAGATACAGATTTAAACACAGGCGATAAAGTGGAATTCAATTATAAAGTAAAAATTCCATCAGAGTTACCATACAATAATACTTCATACACTACATATAAAGTATATTATGATAATAACGAACAAGCTGGAACATCAGCAGAAACAAAGCTTTCTCCAATAATAGGTATATCAACAGGAGAAGGACCAAAATTAAAAGTTACATTAACATCAAATATGCCAGAAGGAGCAGAAGTTAGAGAAAGACAAATTGTAAGATTCACAGCAATAGTAGAAAACGTGGGAGAAACAACAGCAGAAAATGTTGAATTAAGCATAGATGCACCAGAGCATACAACACATGTTGAATATGATGTTTCAACAAGAAGTTTTATAGAAGCAAATGAGAAGAACAAAAAAGTATTATTAGGAAGTATTGCACCAGGAAAGTCTGTAGAAAAAATATATGAGCTTAAAATGAATAATATAGAAGATTCATCAGAAACTATAGAAATATTAAATAAGGTAAAAGCATCAGGTACAACATCTAATGAATACAAATTATCACTTAAAAAAGCATCATTAAAGGTTGAAACAACAACTCCAATTAAACCACAAACCTTATTAATAAAAGGGAATAAAATAGAATTTATGACATCAATAAAAAATGTTTCTGAACAAGATATGAATGATGTAATCTGGGAAATGAATATTCCAACAGGATTAGAAGTAATGAAATCTATAGGCCATAATGATTTTATATCAACAAAAGACAACAGTAATGATGGCGAGACTAAATCTGGAGCTACAAAAATCTTGTTAGGAGACCTTAAAGCAGGGGAAACTAAATATGTAACAATAGAATTAGGAGTACAAGAACCAGCAGAAGAAATAAATATTGTTTCAAAAGTAAGTGCAAAAAATGTACCAGAGCATTATTCTAATGAATTTATATTCTATGGAAAGAAAATAGAATTACAAATAGAACAAAATGTAAAACAAGGGCAAAAACAAACTGTAAAAGAAGGAGAAAATATAGAATACATTGTTACTGTAGAAAATATTGGAGAATTAGTTTCAACAGAAAATGTAGTAGAGATAAAAATTCCAACAGAAACAAGATTGGTAGAAGCTAAATATATATACAATGGAACAGAATATGTAGAAGATTCAACATATGACAACATATTGTCTATAGATATAAATAGTTTACAACCAAACGAAAAAATTGA